>JGI26238J51125_1000252_pt1 | contig 20079 bp, 27 predicted proteins | sample SaaInlV_100m_DNA_FD_51125 | JGI IMG/M metagenome (IMG submission 51125) | reverse complement strand
TTTAAAGATTATATTAAATCTGTTTTAGCTAATGCAAAAATATTAGCAGAAACTTTAAAGAATAATGGATTTAAAATTTATTCAGATGGAACCGATACACACCTAATGTTGGTAGATTTAAGACCCTATAATGTTAAAGGTAACTTAGCAGCAGAAAGCTTATCAAGAGCAAATATAACATGTAATAAAAATGGAATTCCTTTTGATGCAGAAAAACCAATGATTACTTCAGGTATAAGATTAGGCACTCAAGCAGCCACTACTCGAGGTTTTGGTTTAAATGAATTTAAAACAGTAGGTGAATTAATTACTAAAACATTAAAAGGGTTATCTGAAAATCCAACTGATAATAGCAAAGTTGAAAATGAAGTTAAAAATGAGGTTATTTCTTTAACTTCATCTTTTCCTATATATAAGAACCTTTAATAAATGATTTGTTCAATTTGTAAAAAGGGTGAAACATCCGTAGTTGACTCTAGACCAACAGAAGATGGTACAGCAATCAGAAGAAGAAGGCTTTGTGTTTGTGGAGCTCGCTTTACTACTTTTGAAAGAGTCCAGTTTAGAGAAATAATGGTCGTAAAAAAGAACGGAAGAAAATCTTCATTTGATAGAGATAAACTGTCTAAATCAATTTATATTGCATTAAAAAAACGTCCTATAGATACTGAAACCGCAGAAAAATTTATAAGCAAAATCTCAAGAGCATTAGAAGAATTAGGACAAAGTGAAATTTCAACAAACACCATAGGAACAATGGTTATGGAAGGTTTAAAAGAGTTAGATCCAGTGGCTTATGTTCGTTTTGCCTCTGTTTATAGAAATTTTAGGGAAGAAAAAGATTTTGTACAATTCGTGGACAAGCTTGATGTCTACAAAAAAAGATAAATTTTCTATCAAAGACAAACTGTATATGGGGCTTGCTCTTGATTTAGCAAAATCTCGAGAAGGTCATACCGGTTCTAATCCCTCAGTAGGTTGTGTTATTGTTAAAGATGATAAAATTATATCAATTGGGCAATAAAGATGATAAAATTATATCAATTGGGCAAACCTCTTTAAATGGAAGACCTCATGCTGAGTATAATGCAATTAAAAATTGTCATGAAGAGATTCAGGGTTCAAAAATGTACGTAACATTAGAGCCATGTTGCCATCACGGAAAAACTTCACCATGCACATCATCAATCATTAATTCAAAATTAAGTGAAGTTATTTATTCAATAAAAGACATCGATAAAAGAGTAAGTGGAAAATCTAAAAAAATTTTAAATTCAAAAAAAATAATTGTCAAAACAGGTTTACTAAAACAACAAGTTACTCAATTTTATGAATCATATTTTTATAATAGAAAATACAGATTACCTTTTGTAACTGGAAAAATTGCAGTATCAAAAAATAATTTGATTTATAGTAAAGGAAATAAAAAAATAACAAACAAATTATCAGATAATTTAACTCATTTATTAAGATACAAAAATGACTCAATTATGGTTTCTTATAAAACACTAAATAAAGATAATTCAAAATTGAATGCTAGAATAAAAAAATTTAAAAATTTTACACCTAAGAGGGTAATCTTAGATAATGAATTAAATCTAAATACTAAAAGCTATTTATTTAAAACTGTAAAAAAGAATAATACCATTGTCTTTTATAACAATGCAGATAAATCAAAGATAAAAGAATTTAAAAAAAATAATGTTATATTAATAAAATCAAATTTGTCTAAAAACAAAAAATTTGATTTAAAGATAATCTTTAAAAAACTCTATAATTTAAAGATAAGAAATATTTTGATTGAAGGTGGCAATGAACTAACAAATTCTTTTATAAAAAAAAAAATATTTAATAAATTTTATCTATTCCAAAGTAAGAAAATTTTATCTAAACTAGTTGAATATAAGGAATTTACTGGTTTAAAAACTCTTAAACTAAAATATAAGAATAAATTTAATATAAAATCAAATTTTGGTAATGATAAAGTAACATTATATAAAAATTAAAATGTTTAACGGAATAATTTATAATCAAGGATTAATATCAAAAATTTTAAAAAGACCTAAAGGTATTAATATATTTGTAAAAAGTAATTTTAAATTTAGTAAAAAAGATATCGGTTTATCCGTAGCTTGTGATGGTGTTTGCCTTACGTTAATTTCATTTAAATCTAAATTAATGGAATTTTATCTCTCTAAAGAAACTCTTGTTAGATCTAAGTTTAGATATTTAAAAACAAACGATATTATTAATCTTGAACTACCATTAAAATATGGAACAAAAATTTCAGGACATATATGTCAAGGTCATGTTGATTCAGTTGCAAAAGTGTCAAAGATTATGAAGATTGATAAGTCTTATTTATTTGAATTTAATGTACCAAAAAAAGAACAAAAAAACTTAATTGAAAAAGCTTCAATATGTGTAAATGGCATATCTCTTACAATTTCCAAAGTTTTAAATAAAGGGTTCCAAATCTGGGTTATTCCTCACACTTACAATGAAACAAATCTATCAACGATTAAAAAGAGTGATCTTGTTAATATAGAGATAGATATCTTATCTAAATACGTTAGGAATTATTTAAATGCCAAAAAGTAATTTTGCATCAATCGAAAGCATCATCAATATCGCCAAGAAGGGTGGAATGTTTATATTGGTTGATGATGAAAAAAGAGAAAATGAAGGTGATCTAATTATCTCAACATCTAATTCAAATGCACAAAATATTAATTTTATGGCTAAATATGGTCGTGGTTTAATTTGTTTAGCATTAGACTCTATTCAAGCAAAAAGATTAAATTTATCTTTGATGTCAGCAAACAATCAATCTCGAAATAAAACTGCTTTTACAGTTTCTATTGAAGCCAAAAAAGGAATTACTACAGGAATTTCTGCAAAGGATAGAGCAAAAACTATTAAAATTGCATCCAAAAAAAATGTTAAAAAAACTGACATTGTCTCACCCGGACATGTATTTCCAATAATTGCTAAAGATGGAGGTGTGTTGGTTAGAGCAGGACATACTGAAGCCTCAGTAGACATATCAAAGTTAGCTAAAAAAAANAATTCAGCTGTAATTTGTGAAATTATGAATGAANATGGAACAATGGCTAAAGGTAAAGATTTATTTAATTTTGCAAAAAAACATAAATTTAAAATTGGTAAAATTGAAGACTTAATTGCTTATAGATTAAAAAAAGAGAAGTTAATTAAATTAAAAAAACAAAGCAACATTGAAGTTAAAAANCAAAAATATAAAATTAGAATCTATGAAAATCTTCTAGATGGATCTGAACATTTTGCTTTAATCAAGGGGACTATAAAAAAAGGGATCACACCTAGAGTTAGNGTAATCTCTTCAAATGTGGTTCAAAATTATTTAATAAATCAGCAATTACCCAATTCTTTTAATAAAACTCTTAATTATTTTAAAAAATTCAATAATTGTGTTTTAGTGTTTATAAAAGATACAAATCTTAAATCGGTCACCCAAACTCTTAAAGATTATAAAAATAAAGACTTTTATAAAAAAGGTAAGGATAAACTAATTAGAAATTATGGAATTGGTGCCCAAATAATAAAGGATTTAAAAATCAAAAATATGACTTTAATTACAAAATCTCGTAAAAAAGTTATAGGTTTGGATGGTTATGGTATAAGAATTACTAAACAAGAAATTATCTGATGAAAAAAAAATACCTCATTGTTGTAGCAGATTATTATAAAGATATTGCAAAAGGTCTTATTGAGAGTGCATTAAAATGGATTCCAAAATCAAACATAGTTAAAATTATTAGAGTTCCAGGAGTTTTTGAAATACCCGTAACTATATCAAAGAATATTAGAAAATATGATGCCTTTTTAGCCCTTGGATGTGTTATCAAAGGACAAACACCACATTTTGATTTTATATCACAAGCATCAACTACTGCGATAATGGATTTGTCAGTTTTGAGCAAGAAACCTATTGGTAATGGAATCATAACTTGTCTGAATATGAAACAAGCTAAATTACGAAGAAAAAAGGGTGCAGAAGCTGCACACGCGGTAAACTCAGTTTTATCCCAAAAATGAAAACTCATTTTAATCCAAAAAATAATCCAAGAGTTATTATTATTCAAAAATTATATGGTAAATTTTATAATGAGGATGATGATATTACTTTTCCAAAGCATAGATTTAAAAAGTTTATAAAAGATATTGTTTCTGGAACTATAGAGCGTAATGACCTGATACTAGAAGAATTAAACAACAAGCTTGGTGATGAGTTTATTATAGATAACTTAGATAAAGTATTTCAAACAATATTAAAAGCAGCCACATACGAATTCCTATATAAGCCAAATATATCAATTAATATTATAATTAAAGAATATCTAAATTCATCAAATTTTTTCTTAGAAGATTCACAGACTAAATATTTGAATGCTTTATTAGACAATATTGGAAAAAAATTAAGAACATTAAATGCATGAATTTGATTTAATTAAAAAATATTTTTCAAAATTATCGAAGTTTAATAAATATTCATTAGATTTGAATGATGATGTTTTTTTTGATAAAAAGAATTCTTTAGTAATTTCAATAGACACTTATATTCAAGGAACTCATTTTTTAGATTTTAAAAATCCAGAGCTAGTAATCAAAAAAATTATAAGATCTTCTATATCAGACTTAATTTGCAAAGGAGTGTCACCAAAATATTACTTTGTATCAGGGAGTGGAAATAAAAAAACATTTACAAAAAAAAATTTATCCAAAATATCTAATTCATTAAAACAAGAGCAGACTAAATATGGAATTAATTTATGTGGTGGAGATACAACTTTTTCAAATAAATTAAGTTTTTCAATTACATCCGTAGGATTTTCAAAAGATATTGTATATAGGAATAAAGCTAAGCTTAATGATGATATATACGTAACTGGAAATCTTGGAGATAGTTTTGTTGGGTTAAATATTTTGCAAAACAAAATTAAGACAAATAAAAAACTTAAAACTTACTTTGTAAAAAAATATTTTGAACCTGAAATTCAAATTAATTTAACAAAAGAATTAATAAAATTTGCCAATTCATCTATTGATATATCAGATGGTTTAATTGATGATCTTCAAAAAATGATTAATAGACAAAAACTATCTTATAATATTTGGGAGGAAAAAATTCCAATATCTAAAAACTTGCAAATTTATTTGAACAAGAATGATCTTAAAAAATCAAACTTTATATCCAATGGAGATGACTATCAGATTTTATTTACTGCTAGTCCTGATAAATCTAGAATCATTAAAAACACTTCTAAGATATTAGGTATTAAAATTTCTAAAATTGGTAAAATTAACTCAAATAAAAATAAATCCTTCCTTATTAATCAAAAAGGTGAGTATTTACTTGTTAAAAACTCAGGTTATAAACATCAATTCTAGAAGTTAATTATTGTCTTTTTTAGCTTTTTTTGTATTGTCCGGGCTTAAAATTTAACAACCAACAACCTTAAGGTTTATATGAGCACAACAATTGAGACAATTCTTTTATACACAATCGCAGCTGGTTTACTATCTATCGTTTATGGATATTTTACTGGAAAAAATATTTTAAATCAAAGTGCTGGTAACGCTAAAATGCAAGATATTGCATCTGCAATTCAAATCGGCGCTAAAGCTTATCTAGCTAGACAATACAAAACAATAGCAATTGTTGGTGTTGTTGTTTTAGTTATAGTTAGTGTTGCTTTTAGCCCATTGGTAGGACTTGGATATCTTGTTGGAGCTGCTCTTTCTGGTATAGCAGGTTATGTTGGAATGCTAGTCTCTGTTGAAGCTAATGTTAGAACTGCTGAAGCATCAAGAAAAGGTCTTGCCCAAGGTTTGTCTGTTGCTTTTAAGTCAGGTGCTGTAACTGGAATGTTGGTTGCTGGTTTAGCATTATTGGCTATTGCTGTTTATTATTATTTTTTATTAAAATTTAATATTGATGAAAGAGAAATAGTTAATGCTCTTGTAGCATTAGGATTTGGTGCTTCTCTAATTTCTATTTTTGCAAGATTAGGTGGCGGTATATTTACTAAAGGTGCTGATGTAGGTGCTGACTTAGTTGGTAAAGTTGAAGCTGGTATACCTGAAGATGATCCGAGAAATCCTGCTGTTATTGCTGATAATGTTGGTGATAATGTTGGTGATTGTGCTGGTATGGCTGCAGACTTGTTTGAAACTTACGCAGTAACAATTGTTGCAACAATGGTATTATCTTCAATATTTTTTCAAGGTGATATGAATATGATGATATATCCACTTACTATTGGTGGTGCTTGTATTCTCACATCAATTTTGGGAACCTTCTTTGTTAAACTTGGCAAAGACAAAAATGTAATGAATGCATTATATAAAGGCTTTGTTGTGTCTGCAATCGCTTCAATAGCAATTTTATACCCAGTAACAGATCATGTTCTTGGATTTGCTACCGAATATACTGTAAATGGTAAAATCTTTAACGGTATGAGCTTATACTACTGTGGAATAATTGGTTTAATTATTACAGGTTTGTTGATTTGGATTACAGAATATTACACAGGAACAAATTATAGACCAGTAAAATCTGTTGCAGCTTCATCAACAACAGGTCATGGTACAAATGTTATTCAAGGTTTAGCTGTTTCAATGGAAGCAACAGCCGTACCCGCATTAATCATTGTCGCTGGTATTTTAGCGACTAATTCTATTGCTGGACTTTATGGTATTGCAATAGCCGTAACTACTATGCTTGCGTTAGCCGGCATGGTTGTAGCACTTGATGCTTATGGTCCAGTTACTGATAATGCTGGTGGGATAGCTGAAATGTCAAACTTAGATAAAAAAGTTAGAAAAACTACTGATGCATTAGATGCAGTTGGAAATACAACTAAAGCTGTTACTAAAGGTTATGCTATAGGTTCAGCTGGATTAGGTGCTTTAGTTTTATTTGCTGCTTATGTAGAAGATATTAAACATTTCTCAAACGTAGCTGGTTCAAAATTAGAGGGTATTGTTGTAACTTTTGATTTATCCAACCCATATGTTGTTGTGGGTCTATTGATAGGTGGAATGTTACCATACTTATTTGGTTCAATGGGAATGCAGGCAGTTGGTAGAGCTGGTGGTGCAGTAGTTATTGAAGTGAGAAGACAATTTAAAAAATTTCCCGGTATCATGAAGAGAAAACAGAAACCAGATTATGCAAAATTAGTCGATCTTTTAACTGTTGCTGCAATTAAAGAGATGATAATTCCATCATTATTACCCGTTTTATCTCCAGTAGTTCTTTACTTTATTATTCTTGCAATCGGTGGACAAGTGGCAGCATTAGCAGCTGTTGGAGCAATGTTACTAGGTGTTATTATCACAGGATTATTTGTGGCTGTTTCAATGACAGCTGGTGGTGGTGCNTGGGACAACGCAAAAAAATATATTGAAGATGGTAATCACGGTGGCAAAGGTTCAGAAGCACACAAAGCTGCTGTAACAGGGGACACCGTTGGNGATCCATACAAAGATACNGCAGGTCCTGCAATTAACCCGATGATAAAAATTACAAATATTGTCGCGTTACTTTTATTAGCGGTTATCGCTGGCTAATTTCTTTACGTTTTTTGGCCCTCTGTCCAAGAGGGTCATTAATCTTTTGTCTCATACTAGACATAAAATTATATACAAAGGAGTTTCTTTTGAAGCCTGCTTCAGTGGTAGCTTTAACAATTTTTATGTTTTCCATATCGTCTTTGTTAAAAAATTCCTTTTTTTTTAATATTCCGTATTCATTAATTTCTAAAACCAAAACATCATTCTTGTATATTTTCATTAAACCTAAATTTTTCAAACTTGATTGAGTTTGCTTTCTCTCTATATAAATCCAAAGATCATTATCAAATTTACTAGTTGTTGACGGTTCACCCAATATTCTTTTTATATCATTTTTGTTAGATTTATTTAGAATTAATGATTGTTGTTTTTTTTCTAAAAAAGGAACCCCATGATGTTTAACAACTTTTTTCATAGAACAATTTACAACTACTAAAGAGAAAAAAATTATATATAGTATTTTTATCATGAGTGAAAAATATATTTATATTTATAACAATTTAATTAATTACACTAGAAATAAAGATTTATACAAATCTTTAGGACGTGAAGATAATTTCTCAGATAGATTAACCCTATTTTTATTACATTTTGCGTTCTTTTTAAGAAATTTTAAAAATGAGAAAAATAAGAATGTATTACAGGAAATTTATGATTTTAACTTCAGACAACTTGAGCTTAGTATTAGAGAAATAGGTTATGGAGACCAATCTATAAATAAAAAAATGAAAGATTACATAAATCTGTTTCATTCTATGGTTTCAGAGGTACATTTTTGGAAAGATTTGACTAGATCACAAAAAATTGAAAAAATTTCTATTTTTTTAAGCGATTTTAATGAAATTGATAAATTACTTGATCATTTTGAGTTATATAGCGAAGATTTATCAAAAAAAACTTTGAATTCTTATTTAAAAAGTGTAAGTAACCAATAATTATGGCTGTACCAAAACGAAAACAAACCCCTTCCAGAACTGGAATGAGAAGAGCTCAAACCATGAAGTATTCAACAAAGAATATTGTTGAAGATAAAAAGTCTGGTGAATATAGGTTGTCACATCATTTAGACTTAAAAACTGGTATGTATAAGGGTAGACAAGTTTTAGACCCAAAAGAATAGTATTAATCTAAAATGACTGATTTGATTAAAATTGCAGTGGATGCAATGGGCGGAGACGGTTCTCCAAAAAAAATTATAGATGGTATTTTATTAAATCACCAAAATAACAAAAGTTTATTTTATAAAATTTTTGGTAATGAACCTGAAATAAATGATCTTATCAATAATAAAATAGGTAAAGAGTATTACGAAATCATTCATACTACCGATGTTGTCATGAGTACAGACAGTCCTTTAGAAGGAGCTAAAAGGGGTAAAAATACAAGTATGTGGCTAGCAATACAAAGTGTAAAAGATAAACAAGCGGATATAGTTGTGTCTGCAGGTAATACAGGTGCACTATTAGTTATTTCAAAATTAAATCTTAAGATGATAGATAATATTGATAAACCCGCTCTTTCTGCTTTATGGCCAAATAAAAAAGGAATGAGTGTTGTATTAGACTTGGGAGCTAATATTGAATGTAGTTCAAAAAATCTCCTAGATTTTTCAATAATGGGAGCCTCTCTTTACACATCACTTTACCCAAATGACAAACCAAATGTAGGTTTGTTAAATATAGGATCTGAAGAACTGAAGGGTAATGAGACAATAAAAGAAACTTATCAAATTCTTAATGATAAAAATTCTGAAAATTACGATTTCTCAGGTTATATCGAGGGTAATCATTTAATGGATGGTGATGTAAATGTAATAGTTTCTGATGGGTTTACAGGTAACGTTGCATTAAAAACAGCTGAAGGTACTGCAAATTTTATTACTGGTGAGCTAAAACAGGCTATGACAGGTTCAATAATTGGAAAAATATCTTCACTTTTAAATATTTCAAATCTTAAAAAATTTAAAAAACGTTTAGATCCTAGACTATATAATGGTGCAATATTTATTGGTCTTGATTCTCCTGTAGTTAAAAGTCATGGTGGCACTGATTATATTGGCTTTTGTAATTCATTAGATGTTTGCCATAGAATTATAAAAGGTAATTTGATAGAAAAGATTAAGCAAAATATTTAGATTAATGAGAGTAAACCTAACTAAAAAAGACTTAGTTAATATAGTATATATGCAATTAGGTTTTTCTAAGCAAATTTCAGAAAACCTTATTGAAGATTTTTTATCTACAATTGTTTCAAATATAAAAGATGAAAAAAAGTTGAAATTATCAAAATTTGGTACTTTTTCAATTAGACAAAAAAAATCACGTATAGGAAGAAACCCAAAGACCAAAGAGTCAAAAGTGATTTCAAGCAGAGAAGTTGTATTATTTAAACCATCTAAAGAATTTAAAGAATTTATAAATATTAAAGAAAATGGATAAGTCTGATAACGCTTATAAAACGATAGGTGAGGTCGCTAAAATACTAAATCTAAAAACAAATAAAAAAGGTGCTATGCCAACTCATATTATCAGATTTTGGGAAACTCAATTTAAACAAATTAAACCTAAAATTTTAAATTCCAATAGAAGATACTATGATGAAAAATCTATTAACCTACTTAAAAAGGTTAAATTTCTACTTAAAGAACAAGGAATGACGATTAATGGTGTTAAAAAGATACTTAATGGTGAAGATTCTTTAGAACTTGACGAAATGGCAAATAATTCTATAAAAGCTGATAATTTAAGAAATAAATTAGTTAATATTTCTAAAATTATTAAAAATATAAAAAATTTGAAATAATATGGCTAAAAAAACACATGTAAAAGTTAGACTTGTTCCGGAATCAAAACCTGATAGCCCTTTTTTTTATTATGTTAAAAAACCTGCGGGTGGAGAAAAAGCAAAAGTTAAATTATCAGCTAAAAAATATAATCCAGCTACAAGAAAGCACGAAACTTTTGTTGAAAAAAAACTTCCTCCACATAGTAAATAATTATTTTTTTTTAAAATTTCTTCTTTCGTAATCAATATAAGACCAGATCATATTTTTCCATATACGATTTGTTATCTTTGGGTCTATCTTAAGTTTTTTGGATTTACCTTTGATTTTGTTCAAAATAAAATTTATTCTTTTTTGATCAACTATCTCTTTTTTAAATTCTTTTAATTTAAGAACTTCTTTTACAAGTCCTGTTCTGTGCTTGATTAGAGATAAAAGTTTATTATCTAGCTTATCCAGCTTTATTCTGATTAAATTTAATTTTTTTTTATTATTAGGCGACATTTAATTTATTGGATTAATTAATAATTATTATATTTATCTCTACATGTACAGCGAGAATAACAATTTAAATCAACAATTAAAAATTTGGTTATTTGCATTATTGTCATTAATTATTCTAATTATTCTAGTTGGTGGGTTAACCAGATTAACAGACTCTGGTTTATCTATAACTACGTGGGATTTATTTGTAGGTTTTTTACCACCATTGACGAATGACAGATGGATAGATTATTTTAATCTTTATAAAACAATTCCTGAGTTTAGTGAACAAAACTCAAACATGACCTTAGGTGAATTTAAAGTAATTTTTTGGTGGGAGTGGGGTCATCGTCAACTTGGAAGGTTAATTGGTTTAACTGTATTATTGCCACTAATATATTTTACTTTTAAAAATGGGTTATGGGTTTTAAAAACATATGGATTAATTTTTTTACTAGTATGTTTACAAGGTTTTTTTGGTTGGTACATGGTATCAAGTGGATTAGTAGATAGAATAGATGTAAGCCATTATAGATTATCTATTCATTTAGTTACGGCTTTTTTAATTTTATCAATAATCTTTTGGAAATTACTTAAATTAACAAAAATACAAATTAATGATATTTCATTTAATCTAAAATTATTTAAATTTTTTTTTATTTTATTATTTATTCAATTGATTATAGGTGCTTTTGTTTCAGGTATGGACGCAGGAACGATCTATAACACTTGGCCTTTAATGGGATCCTCTTATTTTCCTGACGACAGTAAATACATAGAGTTTCTAAATATCAATTTTTTTGACAACCCATCTATAGTTCAATTTCTTCATAGAAATTTAGCTTATTTGATAGTCATAATTTATATTTATTTATTAATTTTAGTTTTTAGAGATACTAATAAAATATTTAGAAAACCAATAATAATTATTGGTATAAGTATATTTTTACAGGTGATTTTAGGAGTGGTAACACTTTTATCTGGAGTAAAAATTATTTATGCATCTTTACACCAGATAAATTCTATTTTGATAATTTTATCATGCTTGTATTTTCTCTACATATCAAGATATCAAGCAAAAAATAATTAACTTCTATTAGTTGACATATAAATACCTAATTAACTAACTGCTTTTAAATTGCCTTTTGAAGTATTAGCCAGAGCTTGATCCAAGTCATCAATTATGTCGTCTATGTGCTCTAAACCAATACACAATCTAACATAGCCAGGTGTAACACCTGCGGCAGCCAATTCGTCCTCTGTCAGCTGACTATGTGTTGTTGTTGCTGGATGTATGGCTAAGCTTCTTGCATCACCAATATTTGCTACATGATAAAACATTTTTAAAGACTCAATAAATCTTTTACCTGCTTCAATGCCACCAGCTAACTCCACTCCTACTAATGCACCATTACCATTTTTGAGATATTTATCAGCTCTTTTACTTATTTCCGTACTATGTTCAGTAGCATAAATTACTTTTTCAACAGCTTTATGTTTTTTTAAGTAGTCAACAACTTTTGAAGCATTTTCACAATGTTGTTTCATTCTTAAAGCTACAGTTTCCAACCCTTGTATTACTCCAAAAGCATTATCTGGAGATAGAGCGGAACCAAGATCTCGTAAAAGTGTAACTCTAGCTCTTACAGCAAAAGAGACATTTGCACCGGTTAGTTCTGGTACAGCTTTACCCCAAACAACACCACCGTAACTAGCATCTGGTTCATTAAAAAGTGGTTGTCTTTTTGGATCTGCTGTCCAATCAAAATTACCACCATCAACTAAAGCACCACCAACTACTGTTCCGTGGCCAGCTATATATTTAGTAAGTGAATATACTACTACAGCCGCACCATGCTCTAATGGTTTACAAATTACTGGAGCTGCTGTGTTATCAACAATTAACGGTATATTAAATTTCCTTCCAATATCAGAAACTTCTTTGATTGGAAATACTCTCAAATAAGGATTTGGTAAAGTTTCACCATAAAAAGCTCTAGTTTTTTCATCAACAACTTTTTCAAAGTTTTTTGGATCAGAAGGATCTGCATATCGTACTTCAATACCAAGTTTACTTAGAGTATGTGTAAACAATGAAACAGTTCCACCATAAAGATCTGTTGAGCTAACAATATTATCACCAGCCTGAGCAACATTTAAAATTGCAAATGTCGAGGCTGTTTGACCTGATGCAACAGTTAAACTAGCCAATCCACCGTCAAGTGCTGCAAGTCTTTTTTCAAGCACATCATTCGTTGGATTCATGATTCTTGTATAGATGTTACCGAACTCTTTAAGTGCAAACAAATTTGCAGCATGTTCAGTACTGTCAAATTGGTAAGATGTTGTTCTGTAAATTGGAACTGCTACAGCGTTAGTTGATGGATCACTTCTGTAATCACCACCATGAATTGCGATAGTTTCCGGATTATTTCTTTTTGTACTCATTATTACTCCTTTTTTAGTGCTTTAACTTAATGTAAGGCGCACAATACAGTTCAAATGCCTACCGATAATGTTTAGAATATTCCTGTTTAGCAGTTTTATGCCCGCAATAGGATCAAATCGGCAGGCTCTTNTTAGNAGATAAATCTTATAACACAAGAAAAATATCAAATTGACTTTGCAATTAATAATAGTATTAATCCTGGCACAATGACAAAATTCGTAAAAAAAGACCAGATTACATCATCGTGGTATGAAATTGATGCTACCAATGCAGTAGTAGGACGATTAGCGACTGTAATTTCAAAAATTATAAGAGGTAAAAATAAAACTACATACACACCACATATGGATCATGGTGATTTTGTTGTAGTTAAAAATATTGAACAGGCCAAATTTACTGGAAAAAAATTTCAAGACAAAATTTACTACAAACACACTGGTCATCCAGGTGGGATTAAAGAAACAACACCTGAAAAATTACATGAAAAAAAGCCAGGTGAAACTTTAAAACTTGCAGTTAAAAGAATGCTTCCAGGAGGAGTGCTAGGAAGAAAACAATTAACTAAATTAAAAATATATTCTGGTAGTGATCATCCACATACAGCACAAAACCCACAAGTTATTGAATTAGGAAAATTAAACAGCAAAAACTTAGCTAGAAATTAATATGGAAAATACTCAATCAACATCAAAAACACCAAAACTTAAATTAGACTTTAAAGACAGTAAGTATGCAACAGGAAGNAGAAAAACTTCAATTGCAAAAGTTTGGTTGAAAAAAGGTTCTGGTAAAATCTATGTTAATGGAAAATTGTTTAATGAATATTTTTCAAGTGAATTTCACCATCTTCAAATAACAAGACCTTTTGATATCATTAACCAATCCACAGATTACGATGTAAGATGTAGCGTAAGTGGTGGAGGACCAACAGGCCAAGCTGGTGCTATGGTTCATGGTATTTCTAAAGCTTTAGTGTTATTTGATGAAAACTTAAAAACTACCCTTAAAACTGAAAAACTTACTACCAGAGACTCTAGGGCAGTCGAAAGAAAAAAACCTGGTAGAAGAAAAGCTAGAAGAAGCTTTCAATTCTCTAAAAGATAATTTTTTTTTAATTTTAAACTGTTATAATAAATNATGNCTAAGCTTAATGCATTGGTTGCTGGATCAACTGGATATATTGGAGTTCAATTAATTAAACTCTTAATGAAACATAAATATATTAATATTAAATATTTATGTGGAAATAGCTCTGTTGGAAAAAAAATTTCTGATTACGATAAGTCACTATTACAAAAAAAATTACCTAAGATAATAAAATTTAATAAAAAATTATTAAATGATGTTGATGTTATCTTTACTGCTTTACCGAATGGTGAAGCACAAGATATATCTAAAAACTTAAATAACCATAATACCTTAATTGATTTAGCAGCAGATTTTAGATTAGAAAAAGCATCTGAATATCTTAAATGGTACAAACAAAAACACAGAGCAACTCATTTAATAAATAAAAGTTTATACTCTCTACCTGAAATTAATGGAAAAGATTTAAAAAAGTATCAAATTATATCTTGTCCAGGTTGCTACCCAACATCAATACTATTACCCTTAATACCTCTTTTTAAAGATAATTTAGTAAAGACTAAAAATATTACGATAGATTCTAAATCTGGTTATTCAGGAGCTGGTAGAGGTGTACATAAAAAATATAAAGATAAAAATCTCTATGANTCGCTAAGTGCTTATGGTGTCGGATTTCATCGTCACAATTCGGAAATAGATCAGATGTTAAAGAAATTTACTAAAAAACAAATTAATTTTAATTTTACACCACACCTTACACCTATGTTTCGTGGGATATTAAGTACTATTTATATAGATCTAGAAACAGGAATAAATCAATCAAAAGTAATTAAGAAACTTTCTAATTTTTATAAAAAAGATAGTTTTGTAAAAATTATGAAAGCAGATGCTTTAATAAGTACAAACGATGTAATAAACTCTAACAATTGCTTCATTTCAGTTTGTAAAACAAAATATAAAGATAAAATAATCATTCTTTCTGCTATAGATAATTTAATTAAAGGTGGGGCAGGTCAAGCTATACAAAATTTAAATATTAAATTTAATTTCCCTTTAAAAGCAGCACTAAAATGAAATTAACAATTACTTTTATTATATTTTTATTTTTAAATAACTGCTCTTTAAACAAAGATTCTAAATATTGGACTGAAGATGTAATTAAAAGAGATGAGGATCAAAAAAAATTATCTGAAATATTAAAAAAGTCAGAAGATATAACAACTATGACACTTAAAGAATATAAAATTTATATAGATGACTATACAAAAAAAAGTAAATATCCAGATATTAGCAAATGAATAAAATAATAAATATAGCTGTAGTAGGTTTGGGTCAGGTTGGTAATTATTTGCTTAATGAGCTAAATACTAAAAAGAAAGAGATTGAGCTTAAAACTGGTAAGAAAATAAAGATTGTAGCTGTCTCAGCTAGAAATATTAATAANAAAAGACAGTTTAAAGTAGATAAAAAATTATTTTATAAAAANCCTTTAGATATATTAAAGAAACACCANNTAGATATTTTATTTGAAGCTATTGGACAATCAGATGGAGTTTCAAAAAAAATTGTTGAAACTGCTCTAAAAAATGGCACTCATGTTGTTACTCCAAATAAAGCTTTAATATCTAAACATGGTAATGATTTATCTAAACTTGCTGAAAAGAATAATGTTAATTTAGAATTTGAAGCCTCTGTAGCAGGTGGTATTCCAGTATTAAGAGCAATTAAAGAGGGTTTAGCTACTAATAAAATCTCAAAAGTTTATGGAATTTTAAACGGAACATCTAATTACATTTTGTCAGAGATGGAAAACTCCAATAAAAACTTCCCTGATGTTCTTAAAAAAGCTCAACAACTTGGTTATGCGGAACCAGGTAATCCTAAATTAGATTTAAATGGCTTCGATGCCTTTGCAAAAGTGAGAATTTTATCAGCCCTTGCATTCAATAGTAAGATTTCAAAACATAAATGCTTAATGGAAGGAATTGAAAAAATTGAATTAAAAGATATTAAAATTGCTAATCAACTTGATCTTAGGGTAAAATTATTAGGTATTTCAGAGTTAAAAAATAATCAACTTTTCGAAACTGTTCATCCATGTCTTGTCAGCAAAAAATCTTATATTGGAAATGTTAATGGTGTTATGAATGCCGTTATCATTGAGGGTAAACCAGTTGGTGAAAGTGTTTTGCAAGGTGAGGGTGCAGGTCCTGGCCCTACATCATCAGCTTTATTATCTGATTTATTATCGATATTAAGAGGAAATATAAAAAAACCTNTTGGTGTTTCTGTCTCTAAACTAAAATCTCTAAAACCTTATAATGTTAATAATTACGTTAATTCATTATATTTAAGGTTTGAAGTTAAAGATAAATCAGGTGTTTTATCACAAATCACTAATCGATTGGCTAAATATAAAATATCAATAAAAAGAATAATCCAAACTCCTGATAAAAAAAATGATAAAGCTACTATTGTTATTATTTCCCACAAAACTTCAGAACTTAATTGCAATAATTGTTTATCTATATTTAAAAACAATAAGAATATTCTTAAAACACCTACACTAATAAGACTGCTTGGTTAATGGATATATATTTAAAACTTTTTGAAGTTTTATTTCCTGTATTCTTTGTTGTTGGTATTGGNTACTACCTCGGTAAAAAAAATCCTAAAATTGACACAACGTTTATAACAAATTTTGCAGCTAATGTTGGTACGCCAGCAATGATCATTTATGCTTTAACATCTACTGGAACAACCTTTGAGATTTTTAGAGATTATTTTTGGTACTACTTTATAGCAATCATTATTTTCACTTTAATAGGGACGGTTTTCTTATTCTTTCTTAATACAAAAGATATTATTCGTGAATTACCACCATTTGTAATGCCAAATACAGGCAATATGGGTCTTCCTATATGCTTATTCGCGTATGGATCTCAAGGACTAGGAGTAGCTGCAGCAATATCTGCTTTAATTATTTTGTGCCATTTTACGTTGGGTGTTTTTCTAGCAGATAGAAAATTTAATTTTAGTGTGATTTTAAAAAGCCCTCCATTTTATGCAATTATCATATCAGTTATTATTCTTTACTATAAAATCGAAACACCAGTTTTCATTGAAAACACAACTTTTTTATTAATGTATGCAACAATATTTTTAATCTTAATGTCTTTAGGAATTGCTCTAACTCGTTTTAAAGTCTTCTCATTTAAAAAAGCTTTAATTTCTTCTATCGGCAGGGTAATAGCAGGACCTATTGTGGGTTATCTATTAATTAGATACTTTAATTTAACCGGTTTTGCAGCTGGTGTACTTTTAATACAATGTTCAATGCCATCAGCAGTTTTAAATTATCTTGTTGCTTCAATTTACTCTCCTAAAAAAATTGTTGATAGTGTTGCTAGTACGATCGTTGTGTCTACNATAATGTCNTTTTTAACTATACCNTTAGTCGTATTCTTTGCTTTAAAGTACTTCAATTAAACTATATCTATTGGCTTATGAAAGCCGTTATTTTTAGTTTATTAGGATGGATGTTTCTTCCTGTAATGGATGGATTTGCAAAATTTTTGAGTGCAGATATTCCTGTTTTACAAATAACTTGGGCTAGATATTTTTTTACAGTAGTTTTTACTTTTCCAGTTATGTTCTTCTTTTTTAGGAAGGATCTTGTGTGGTCTAACAAACCTAAATTACAAATTATAAGAGGCTTAATTTTATTAACTGCAAATATTTGTTTTTTTTACGCAATATCTAAAATTTCTTTGGCTAAAGCATTAACATTAGCTTTTGTTGCTCCTTTAATAGTAACCGCTTTCTCTCCTGTCTTCTTAGGTGAAAAGGTTGGATTTAGAAGGTGGACAGCTGTTATAATAGGTTTTATTGGATCCTTAATTGTTATTAGACCAGGTTTTTTAGAAATTAATCTTGCTAGCTTTGCTGCTTTATCAACTGGAATTATGTATGGTTTTTATTTAATAATTACTCGAAAACTTAGCACAAGTGATAGCCCATTATTAACCCTATTAATAACAGGACTAGTAGGGGCTACAATAGTAACTCTAATAATTCCATTTATTTGGGTTAAACCAACACTTAATCAATGGTCTTTAATGGCTGGTATAGGAGTTTTTGCCTGCATTGGGCATTTATTCCTTATATTATCACTTAAATATGCTGATGCCTCTAAATTAGCCCCTCTAGGCTATACAGAGATAATCCCTAATGTAGCAATAGGGTATTATTTTTTCTCTGATTTTCCTGATAATTGGACTTTTCTTGGATTGTTTGTAATTGTTTTATCAGGGATTTATATTTCTCTTCGAGAGAATAAAAAAGTCTAATGATACTTAGTAAGTAAATATTTACTATATATTAATGTTTTGATTTAAATACTTTATATAAAGTACTGTAATTGTTAGTTTTTTTACTATTATATATATTATCATTTTTAATAAATTAAGACAATAATACAACAAATGACCAGGATAAAAAGTTAATATAACTCTAAAATATATTAAATACAGTCATATTATCTCAAAATTATTTTAATTAAACTAAAAGTGTTAATTTTCAATACTTATTTGATGTTCTGACTAATTTTTTAGAAATTAAAACTTAAAGAATACAAAAATAAAGCCCTAAAAAGGTTGTTTTTTGATGGATAAAAAAGTGTTGTTATTATTGATAAGTAGAGCAATGCAGTATTAGAATATATAGTTTAAACGGCCATAGAGCACCTTATTTTGAGCAAAGAGTGATATACAGTACAACTGAAGGATGTAAAATGTATTTTGAACATAAATACACTATATTAGTATAAAAGTGTTTAATAGCAATGGTTTTAGATCATCTAGTTTGTTAAAAAGTACTATTTTAAATAGATTTTCTCTTTACTCAGTAATCGTCTTTTTTCGTGTATTCCGCCTTTTCCCGAGTATCCGCCGAGACTTCCGTCTGATCTGATCACTCTATGACATGGTATTAAAGGAGGATAGGGGTTTTTACCAACTGCATTAGCAACAGCTCTGAATGCCTTAGGTTTTCCAATGGCTTTAGCAACATCAAGGTAGGATTTAACCTTACCTCTGGGTATTTTCTTCAAGTAATTCCAGACTTTTAGCTGGAACTTAGTCCCCTTTAAGTTCATAGAGTTCAAACCCTGTGTTATTGGCTATTTTATCGTATAATTTCTTTGCATTTTCATTGGAAGAGTGGGTGATCCAACGAATTCCATCCCAATTATTGGCTTTAGATAATGATTTTAGGTGACTAATAAGTTTTTGAGCTATTTTTTGACCTCTAAATTCTGGCTCTACAAACAAATCATCTAAAAAACCAATATATTGGCCCTTAATCGGTCTTGGCATTGTTCTGTAATGGGCAATTCCAACGATTTTACCCTCTAATTCATAGCAAATAGCATTAACATCATGACTTTTATCATGAATCCATCCCCATAAAATGTCTAAAATCCCTGTATTCATTGGGACTTTGTAAAAATTAGCATAACTATTGTATAATTTAGCCCAATTTTCCTTATCTTTTTTCACTAATTTTCTAATCATTTGCTTTAAATAACAACTTTAAATTATTGATATCTATATACTAATTACCCAAATTTCCAAATCTTGCAGCCTTTTTACATTTTTCAATT
>JGI26238J51125_1000251_pt1 | contig 20112 bp, 18 predicted proteins | sample SaaInlV_100m_DNA_FD_51125 | JGI IMG/M metagenome (IMG submission 51125) | reverse complement strand
AGGGAAGATCTACCACAAAAGTAAAAAGATTTCTCATCAGGATGTCCAATGGGCCACTTACATGAGCTCTCATCTAAATCTTCTAATTGTTTAGGGTTTTCAGGTTCAAAATCCTTTTCAATAATTAAAGATTTAAATTTACTTTTTCGTCCTCGTTTAGAATTATTATTCTTTTCTATTTGAGCATTATCAAAATTTTGATTTGAGGTTGCCGCCCTCGTTTTAATCTTTGCAGAAAGGTTCAAACGGTGTGCTTTTCCAATAACTGCATTTCTACTGATACCACCTATAATTTCAGCAATTTGGCTAGCTGTATTCCCTTTGCCCCAAAGTTCCTTTAGCTTATTTACCTTTTCTTCATTCCAGCTCATAATCTACATCTAGTATTAATATTTTAAATAATAACAATATACTGATACGAGTTATATTTAAACAAGCAATATATGAGAGTTATCAACAAAATAATATTAGAATTGGTTTATAGGTAATTTCAATCATAACTTGTATCTAATAATTAAAATTTATAAAAACTGATTAAGATTATGAGTTATTTAGCAAAAAATTATAATAGAAAAAAAATTTCATTTAAATATGGAAAGGGAAGCTTTTTATATTCAACCAATGGAAAAAAATATTTAGATTTTGTTCAAGGTATAGCTGTAAATTCTTTAGGACATGCACATCCTAAATTGGTAAATGTTATAAACAAACAATCAAAAAAACTTTGGCATATTTCAAATGCATTTCAAATTCCAGAGGGAGAAATGTTAGCTAAAAAGCTAGCTAAAAAAACTTTTGCTGATTACGTAATGTTTCAAAACAGTGGTGCAGAAGCGACAGAGGCTGCAATAAAAGCNGCAAGAAGATATTTTTATTCAATCGGTAAANCTAAAAAAAATAGAATTTTATGTGTTAAAAATAGTTTTCACGGAAGAACTATAGCTGCAATTTATGCAAGTGGTTCAAAAAAAATGACCGAAGGTTTTGGACCAAAAGTAAGTGGCTTTGATCATTTTGAATTTGGTAACCATAAATCATTAAAAAAGAAAATTACAAAAAATACAGCAGCTATAATGGTTGAAACGATTATGGGTGAGGGGGGTATTAAGGTAATTCCAGATTGGTGTTTAAGAGAACTAAGAAAAATCTGTAATAAAAAAAACATTCTATTAATATTAGATGAGGTCCAATGTGGAATAGGAAGATCAGGTGATTTCTTTGCTTTTGAAAAATCAAAAGTAAAACCAGACATTGTTCCAATTGCAAAAGGTATTGGAGGTGGGTTTCCAATTGGAGCAGTTTTAATGAATAAAAAAGTTGCTTCAGGAATGACTGCTGGAACGCATGGATCTACTTTTGGTGGCAATCCATTAGCAATGACTGTTGGCAGTTCAGTTATGGATATAATTTCAAATAAGAAATTTTTAAAAAATGTGAAAAGTATTTCAAAATTTTTTTTATTTAATCTTAATAAAATTAAAAATGAGTATCCTAACATTATTAAAGAGATAAGAGGTAGAGGTTTATTGATTGGAATACAGCTTAAAACAGATCAAACAAAATTTATAAAAAAATTAATGGATAATAAATTATTGACTATTAGAGCAGCTGAAAATGTAGTTAGAATTTTACCACCACTAAATGTAAAAAAGAATGAAATCAACCAATCACTAAAAATAATAAAAAAAGTTTGTTCAGAATTAAATTAAAATGAAACATTTTATAAACTTAAAAGATATACTGGCTAAAGACCTTAGAAAAATTATCGTTGATGCAAAAAAAAGAAAAAACCTTAGAAAAAAGCTAAGTACTTTAGAAGTTGACAAGGGGGCACCATTAAAAGGTAAATTACTTATTCAAATGTTTGAAAAATCAAGCTTAAGAACAAGATTAAGCTTCGAATTAGCAATGAAACAGCTTGCAGGTGGGACACTTACTCTTAGATCAAATGAGCTTCATCTTGGCCAAGGTGGAGAAAGTATAGCAGATACTGCAAAAATACTTTCAACATATGGTGATGGTTTTATGTTGAGAACTGATAGTGATGAAAAAGTTGAAAGCTTTAGAGATCATTTAACTATACCAGTAATTAATGGTTTAAGTCCATCTTCACATCCAACCCAAGTTTTATCTGATATTTTTACCGCTGAAGAAATAAAGAAAAAACCAATTTCAAAATTAAATATTTGCTGGATTGGAGATTCTAATAATGTTTTGGACAGTTTAATAGCTGCATCTGTAAAATTTTCATTCAAACTTAGTATAGGATGTCCAAAAAATTTTGAACCAGGCAAGGAAGTTAAAAAGTGGGTAAAGAAAAATAATAAAAAAATATTTATTTATAATGAAGCAAAAAAAGCTGCTATAGGAGCCGATGTTATATTTTCAGATAAAGTTATTTCTCTAAATGATAAAGTAAATAAAAAGAAAAAAATTGAACAATTCAAAAAATTTAAGATAAATAAAAAATTAATGAGTTATGCCAAGAAAGATTGTATTTTTCTTCACTGTTTGCCCCGTGGATCTGAAGTAAGTGATGAAGTTTTTTTAGGAAAAAAATCTCATGTATGGCAACAAGCTCTTAATAGAGTGCATGTCCAAAAAAGTATTTTATTATATTGTTTTGGAAAATTAAGGTAGTGGTACAGGACTATCTGAATTTTGATTTAAGTATTTTATAACAGAAGCTCTATCTTTTTCTTTTCTTAGTCCGGCATAGGCCATCTTTGTTCCTTTAATGTATTTAGCTGGTTTTTTAAGAAACCCATTTAATTCTTCAAACGTCCAGTTTTTATCGTAAGCAGCCAAAGCTTTTGAGTATTTGTAATCTGTAACTCCTCCAACTTTTCTTTCAACTACATTATATAATGCAGGACCAATTTTATTTTTGCCACTTTTAACAATTGAATGACAAGCTGCACATTTTTTGAAAATTTTTTCACCTAAAGTAATATCTCCCATCGTCATCAATGCTGCGATATCAACTTTTTCCTCTACTGCTGTTGCTGTCTCTGCAGATGATGATACTGTTGTGGTTTGCTCTAGTTCAACTGCATATCCAGGAGTTTTAGGTTTTTCTACATGAAATATGACTTTTGATAATTTACCAATACCAATGAGCAAAAGTGCAACCATTAATACAGCAGCTACTATTTTATTAATTTCAAAAGAATCCATTTTTTTAAATATTATATTTGAACATATATCACGATAAATTAAAAAATTACTAAAATTTAATGTATAAATTTGCCTCTATTTCTATTTAATAGGTATAATATTAATTCTATTATTAATGAAAACACTAACCATAATACCTTCACGATTGTCAGCAACTAGGCTGCCTGGCAAGCCTCTTTTAAAAATAAGAGATATATCAATTATATCACACGTATATAAAAGAGCTCAGGAAGCGAATATAGGAGATGTAGTTGTTGCAACTGAGGATCAAGAAATAGTAGATGATGTTGTTAAAAATGGAGGCAAAGCCATTTTAACAGGCAAAAATCACAAAACAGGAACTGATAGAATTTACGAGGCATTACAAAAACTAGAGGTAAAAGACGTAGATTTGATAATGAATTTACAGGGTGATGAGCCAGCAATTAATATTGAGGACATTATAAGTCTAAATAAAAAAATGGTAAGCAATAAATCTCAAATGGGTACTCTTGCTGCCAAAATGAAAGATCTCAAAGACCTAGATAATGAAAATATTGTAAAAGTTATAACTAACAAAAATTTAAATGATGACGAGTTTTCTAAAGCAAGGAATTTTTTAAGAAGATCTTCAGAAATAGCTAATACCTATCATCATATAGGAATCTATTGCTATTCAACTGAAACATTGAAAAAATTTGTTGAACTAAATCAATCAAAAGATGAAATTGAAAATAGATTAGAGCAGTTGAGAGCTTTAGATAATAATATCGATATAAATGTAGCTCTTGCAAGTTCTTCCCCGATAGGCGTTGACACAGAGGAAGATTATCTAGCCTTAAAAAAAATTATGGAATATAAAGTTTAATGTCAAAAATTTTTTTTCAAGGTACTTTTGGAGCATACTCACATTTAGCTGCATTGTCAGTTGATCCTGATGCAGAAGTAATGCCATGTAAAACTTTTGATGAATGTTTTAATAAAGCAAATCTAGAACCAGATTGTAAAATAATTATCCCTGAGTCAAATAGAATTACAGGAAATATTGGTATTGAATATTTAATATTTAAACATAGACTAAATATTTACAAAGAACATTTTCAAAAAATAGAACATAATTTATTAGGTCAACCTGGTGCAAAACTTGGTGATATAAAAGAAGTATATTCTCATGCACAAGGTTTGTCTCAATGTTCAAAATTTATAAAAGATAATAATTTAGTAGAGCATATTAGAGCAGACACAGCTGGCTCTGCCAAAATGATTTCAAAAACAAAAGATGTTAAGCAAGCTGCGATAGCATCCTCTCTAAGTGCTCAAATTTACGGACTAGATATTGTTAAAAAAAATATTGAAAATGAAAGTGGCAATTTAACAAGATTTTTAGTAATGGGAAAAAATATTTCACAACCTGAATTTGGAGATAATAAATATATTACTTCTTTTTTATTTAAACTTAAAAGTAAGCCCGCCGCCCTTTATCAATCTCTAGGTGGATTTGCGATTAATGGTGTGAACTTAACAAAACTACAAAGTTATCCAGAAAAAAATACATTTGATTCATTCTTTTTTTTGTGTGATCTAGATGGCCATATAGAGGATCCAAAAGTACAAAAATCTTTAGAGGAGCTAGGGCTTCATTGTGAGGATTTTCACGTCTTAGGTGTTTTTGAGGCTGATAAATTAAGAGAGAAAAAAAAATAATCTTTTCTTGTAGAATAGAAAATATAACTGCTATAATAGTTTTGGAGGCTAGAGGTGGATGCTGCTTGAACCCGACCAGATCTTAACGGAAGCAGTCGTAAAGACAGTTATTCAGGTTCTAGTCTCCTTAAAATAAATAAAATGAATAATAACTCTAAAGTATTAGCATTAAAATATAGACCAGCTACTTTTGATGATCTTATTGGTCAGGAAGTAGTGGCTGAAACTATAACAAATTCAATNAAAGCAGACAAAATTCCTAATGCTTATCTATTCACTGGAATTAGAGGAATTGGCAAAACTACAACTGCTAGAATTGTTGCTAAAGGACTAAATTGTTTAAATGGTATAGAAAATTTATGCAAAGAAGAGTTGTGCGATAATTGTAAATCTATAGCTGACTCTAGTCACATTGATGTGCTTGAAATGGATGCTGCCAGCAAAACAGGCGTAGATGATGTAAGAGATCTAATTGAATTTTCAAGATATGGCCCGACGTCAGCAAAATATAAGATATTTATAATTGATGAAGTTCATATGTTAAGTAAACAGGCATTTAATGCTTTGTTAAAAACACTTGAAGAGCCACCAGAATATTTAAAATTTATTTTTGCAACTACAGAAATTAAAAAAATACCTATTACTGTTGTCTCAAGGTGTCAAAGATTCGATTTGTCTAGAATTAAATCATCAAAATTATTCGAGTTCATTAAAGATATAAAAGAAAAAGAAAAAGGCAAAGCGTCAGATGAAGCTTTAAAATTAATTGTAAAAATATCAGAAGGATCTGTAAGAGACGCATTATCTTTATTGGATAGAGCTTTACTAAGCTTAGATGTAAAAACAGAGTTAGATCTTAATATGGCACAAAAAATTTTTGGATATTTTGACAAGTCCCAATTGATTAATTTATTTGAATTAATATTAAAAGGAGAAGAGGAAAAAGTTATTAATATTTATAGAAAAATTTTTGATCAGGGTATTGAGCCAAAAGTATTCATAAATGATTTTTTAGAAATACTTTATTATTTTAAAAATATTAACTCATTATCTTTAGAAAGCACGAACTTCTCTCTTAATGATGAGGAGTTTTCAAAAATCAAAGATATTTCTAATCAGTTAGATCCCGAAGTTTTAATTTTATTTTGGCAGTTTGCAATATCCTCACTTGAAGAATTAGATATTGTCTCCAACCAACATCTGTCAATTGAAATGTTTTTAATAAGATTAATGCATTTAAGTTCAATTAAATTAAAGAAAAATTTAGATCAAAATGAAAGCAATGATAATTTGAATAATGAAACAACAAATGAAGAAAACGAACAGAAGTTTGAGGATAATTCAAGAACTGTTAATCAAATAAAAAATATAGCTCAAGAGGAAAAACAGACACCAGAAGCTAAACCAGAGATAAAAGTGATAGATAAAAATTTAATCAATTCATTTGATGATCTTCTTAATATTTGTACTTTTAAAAAAGAAATTAAATTAAAATATGAATTAGAAAAAAATGTAAACCTTGTAAAATTTGAAAGAAATAGAATTGAAATTTCTTTTAATGATAATTTAGATAAAGACTTTGTAAAAGATCTTTCTTCAAAACTCTATGAATGGACTGCTGAAAGATGGATTATTACTTTTAGTAAGTCTAAGGGTGAGATGTCAGTTAAAGAAAAACAAAAAAATAAAAAAGATAAATTAATTAATGAAGTTAAAAATTTGGAATTTTATAAAAAAGTAATGAAAAAATTTCCTGACGCAGAACTTATAGATGTTAAATTGAATGAAAAAAAAGAGGATAAAGATGACTGATTTTACAAAAATTTTAGATAAAGCGAAAGAGCTAGAGACTAAAATGAAAGAAAGCCAAGAAAAAATTAAGGAGATTAAAGCTGAAGGAGTTTCAGGGTCTAATTCAGTTAAAATTACTCTTGATGGCGAAGGTGAGATGCAAAAAATTGAATTATCTGAAGAAATTATTAAGGAGGATAAAACAATAATTGAGGACTTAATAGTTGCTGCTCACAATAGTGCAAAATCACAATTAAAAACAAAGACCACTGAAGAGATTTCGAAAGCCACTGGAGGTTTTGGAATTCCTGGTTTTAAATGGCCATTATAACTAATGCAGAATATTAGTGAGATTGAGGAACTAATTAAATTAATTTCAAAGCTTCCAGGTCTAGGGCCGAAGTCAGCTAAAAGAATAGTTCTTAAACTTATTAATAATCGAGATGAATTAGTAAAACCAATGGCAAGTACGTTAGCTCAAGTTTATAAAAATGTAACAAGATGTAATTCATGTGGTTCGTTAAAATCTAATTTAAAAGGATGTGTTAATTGTGAAAATTTAAAAGAAAAATATACAAAAATTTGTGTTGTAGAGGATATTGCTGATCAGTGGTCAATTGAAAACTCAAATATTTTTCAAGGATACTTTCATATTTTAGGGGGAACAATTTCTTCTGTTGGTCAAAGAAAAGAAGATCTTTTAATTGACTCTTTAGTCGAGAGAGTAAATAGAGACAACATAGAGGAAGTTATACTGGCAACAAGTGCAACTGTTGAAGGACAAACTACAGCTTACTATATTCAAGACAGTTTAAAAAATACTAATACTAAAGTTACTAAATTAGCACAAGGATTGCCTGTAGGCGGTGAGATCGAAAGTTTAGATGATGGAACACTATTTTCTGCTTTTAAAAATAGATCTAATTTAAATTCTAATTCAGATTAAGTTTCTTTTTTAATCTATTTTTATGCAGTAATGGTTCGGTGTACCCTGAGGGCTGTTCTTTGCCTTTGAAAATTAAATCACACGCTGTTTTAAAAGCTAAAGATCGATCAAAATCGTCGGACATTTTTGTATATCCTGTTCTTCCACTACGATTGTGTGCAGAGTCTTTTTCATTTTGTTTATCTACTACTTTTGCCATCTCTTTCATTATTTCTGTAACTTGAATTTTAGTGGTAATTCCGTGATGTATCCAATTGGCAATATGTTGTGACGATATTCTAAGTGTTGCTCTATCTTCCATTAACCCAATATTATTAATATCTGGAACTTTAGAGCATCCCACACCTTGATCAATCCATCTAACTACATAACCAAGTAATGTTTGTGCAGAGTTTGATATTTCACTATTAATTTCTTCTACTGACCAATTTGGTCTGTTTGCAACAGGAATTGTTAAAAGGTCATCTAGTTTTGCTTTTTCTCTTTTTATAATTTTTTTTTGTTCATCAAAAATATTGGTCTCGTGATAATGTAATGCATGTAAGGCAGCTGCTGTAGGAGAGGGAACCCAGGCACAATTTGCACCCGCTTTTAAGTGTCCTGTTTTTTGTTCCATCATATCTTTCATCTTGTCTGGCATAGCCCACATTCCTTTTCCAATTTGTGCTTTTCCTGATAAACCACATTGTAATCCAACATCAACGTTGTTATTTTCATATGCCAAAATCCATTTAGAAGATTTCATATCTCCTTTCTTGATCATTGGTCCAGCTTCCATTGAAGTATGCATTTCATCACCTGTTCTGTCTAAAAACCCAGTATTAATAAAGAAAACTCTATTTTTTAAAGTTCTTATGCATTCTTTTAAATTTGATGATGTTCTTCTTTCTTCATCCATAATTCCTATTTTACAAGTGTATTTTTTTAAACCAAATAATTCCTCAACCTTTGAAAAAATTAAATCTGTAAATTCAGTCTCATCTGGTCCATGCATTTTTGGTTTCACTATGTAGATGGATCCTTTTCTTGAATTTGTTTTATTTTTTAAATCATGAATTGCTGCAGCTACAGTTATAAATGCATCCATAATACCCTCGGGTACTTCGTTACCATTACTTAAAATTATAGAAGGATTTGTCATTAAATGTCCTACGTTTCTAATTAATAATAAACTTCTACCATGTAACTTAAGTCCTTTGCCATCTTTTGAAATGTAACTTCTGTTAGGATTTAATTTTCTTTCAAATAATTTACCATCTTTTTCAAATTGTGTTTTAAGATTACCTTTCATCAGACCAAGCCAGTTTCTATAACAAACAACTTTATCTTTAGCATCTACCGCAGCAACACTGTCTTCGTTGTCACAAATTGTTGATACAGCAGCTTCTAAAATTATATCACTAATCCCTGCATGATCTTGTTGAGCACTAAAAGCTCTTGGATCTCTTAATATTTCAATATGTAANTTNTTATTTTTTAATATAATTGCTGAAGGGTTATCAGCTTCACCTCTGTGACCAATAAATTTTTGGTCTTCAGCTAGAATCAAATATATTAGCTCCTTTTAGAATTTTTAAGTTACCTTCTTTAACAGCTANACNTGTAATTTTGTGCCAACTAAGATNTTTAATTGGAAAGTGCTTATCTAAAAAATCTCTTGAATATTTGATAACCATTTCTCCTCTTAAAGGATCATATCTTTCGGAAACACTGTCTTCAGATTGTTCTATAACATCAGTTCCATAAAGACTATCATATAAACTCATCCATCTTGCATTTGCTGCGTTGAGGGCATAACGTGCATTCATGATCGGTACGACTAATTGTGGTCCAGCTATTTTTGTTATCTCGTCATCTACATCTTCTGTTTCTATTGAAAAATCTGTTCCTTCTTTTTTTAAATATCCAATCTCAAGTAAAAACTTTTTATAATCATCTAGTTTAATTTCATTACCTTTGTTTTTAATATGCCAATCATCAATTTTTTTTTGTAATGTTTCTCTAAAGCTAATTAATTTTCTATTTTTAGGTTCAAGCTCGTTAACAGTTTTTTGAAAACCTAGCCAAAATTTATCAGAGGAAATTCCTGTATCTGTTAATAGCTCATCATTTACAAAATTTAATAAACTTTCTGAAACTTTGAGAGTATTAATATTTATGTATTTTTCTGGCATAGCACTTTTGTGACCCCATCTGTATTTTTGCCTGAGAGTTTTGCTCCTTCGGCGGAAATTAATCTCTTTCCAGAGTGTTATGCTTTATCGGTCCTTTTGCCTGAGAGTTTCCGGGGTGGTTGCTCCTTCGGCGCTAAAATCTTGTTAGTCTCTCCCGATCTGAAATTTGTATCGTTTAAATATTTTAAGTCAATTAATAATGCTAAATATTAGTTTTAATTAACATTTTATTGCCTTTTTTATAATTTAAATTTCTATTATAAACAAACCATGAAAAATTATCTTAACTTTGAAACAGATATTAAAAATTTAGAGTCTGAGATAGAAAAATTAAAAGACCCATACAATCAAGACGGTCTCTCAGAAGTAGATACTCAAAAAATATCTAGCACACAAGCTGAGCTAGATAAAAAATTAAAATATATCTATTCAAATCTTGATCCTTGGCAAACCACGATGGTTGCTCGTCATGAGGATAGACCAAAATCAAAGTTTTTTATTGATAATTTGTTTGATGATTTCATTTCTTTGTCGGGAGACCGTTTTTATGGTGAGGATAAATCTGTTTTAACAGGATTTGCTAAATTTAACGGCACTTCAGTTTTGGTAATAGGTCAAGAAAAAGGTGAATTTAGAGACTAGAATTGAAAGAAATTTTGGAATGATGAGACCTGAAGGGTATCGTAAAACAATTAGATTAATGAATTTAGCAAATAAATTTAATATTCCAATAATATCATTTATCGATACACCAGGAGCCTATCCAGGTGTAGGAGCGGAGGAAAGAGGTCAGGCCGAGGCTATTGCTAAATCAATAGAGTGTTGCATGGAGCTAAGTGTACCAACTTTAGCAATTATTATTGGAGAAGGAGGCTCTGGAGGTGCAATCGCTTTAGCGTCCTCTAACAAAGTTATTATGTTGGAAAATGCAATTTATTCAGTAATTTCTCCAGAAGGGTGTGCAACTATTTTGTGGAGAGATCCTAAGAAAATGCTTGATGCCGCAAAAGCAATGAAACTTTCAGCAAAAGATTTATTAGAATTAAAAGTTATTGATGAGATAATTTCTGAACCACTAGGAGGCGCTCATAGAGATAAAGATCAAATGTTAGATGGCTTAAGAGACTCTATTTCAAAAAATTTAAACTACTTTAAAAATTTATCATCTGAAGAAATTATGAATGAAAGAAAAAATAAGTTTTTAAAAATTGGAAGAAACCAAGGGTTTATTAGCAGCCCTGAAGATTTGAGCACTTTAACAATTAAGAATAATAATTTTGATAAAATTTTAAAATCAAAAAAAGTTTTAATTGGATCAGCAATTGTAGGTTTGGTTTTTTTGTTTTTTGCTTTTAGTTTGTTCTAAATTTTATAAAGCACCACAACAATGTTTAAATTTTTTACCAGATCCACATGAGCAAGGCTCATTTCTGCCAATTTTTTTTCGACTTTTTATTTGATCTATCATTGATGTTTTATCTTCTTCTTGTTGTTCTGTAACAATTTTTAAATTTATTAAAATGGTTATAAAATCTAATTTTAGTTTATTTAAAAGATTTGAGAATAGCTCAAAAGCTTCTTTTTTATATTCAACAAGAGGATCTCTTTGTCCGTAAGATCTAAGTCCAATTACTTGTCTTAAATGTTCTAGATATTGAATATGTGATTTCCAATTTAAATCTATTGATTGGAGAAAAATTCTTTTTTCGATATCTTTAGCGTGGTCTTCTCCTAAAAGTTTAATTCTCTCCTGTCTAGACTCAGAAAATTTCATTATAATTTTTTCATTTAACATTTCATCTTTAGCGGAAAGTAATTCTTTTAATTCAGTTTCATTAAAACTTTTGCCTACTATTTGTTTAAGATGGTTGCTAAATTCCTTGCTTTTAGGGTCGGATAAATTTTGAATTTTCAATTTAATGATATCTTGAATTATTTCCTTTAAAAATTCATCTGAATAGTCAAATATATTATTACTATTCATNGCATTTTTTCTTTGAGAAAAAATAACATGCCTTTGGTCATTTAAAACATTGTCAAATTTAATTAAAGTTTTTCTAACATCAAAGTTTCTTGCCTCAACTTTTTGTTGAGCTCTTTCTAGAGCTTTGTTTATCCAAGGATGATCGATACTTTCTCCATCTTTAAGGCCTAATTTTTCTAGCATTTTATTCATAGACTCTGATCCAAAAATTCTCATTAAATCATCCTCAAGACTTACATAAAATATAGAATTACCTTCATCACCTTGTCTTCCAGCTCTCCCCCTTGCTTGATTGTCTACTCTTCGTGACTCCATTCTTTCAGTTCCAATAACAAACAAACCTCCTAAAGATTTAACTCTATCTTTATCAGTTTTAAGTTGACTCTCTGCAACAGAACTCTTTTTGCCACCAAGTTGAATATCAACGCCTCTTCCAGAAATACTTGTAGTGATTATTACTGATTTCTCTTTACCAGCATTAGCAATTATTTCTGCCTCATTTTCATGATTTTTAGCATTTAAAACAACATGATTAATATTTTTTATTCTTAACAAATTTGAATAAATTTCAGATTTATTAATACTAGATGTGAAAATTAAAATTGGTTGACCTATTTCATGTCGATCAACTATTTTTTCAATTATAGCATTATTTTTTTCATTTTCAGTTCTAAAAATCTGATCATTATAGTCTTTTCTAATCATTTCGTTGTTAGTTGGAATAATTACAACGCTTAAGTTATAAATTTCAAAAAATTCCTCAGCTTCAGTTGCAGCTGTACCAGTACAGCCAGATATTTTTTTATAAAGTTTAAAATAATTCTGATATGTTATGGAAGCTAAAGTTTGGTTTTCTGCTTGAATGTCAATTTTTTCTTTGGCCTCTAAAGCCTGATGTAGTCCGTCACCAAATCTTCTTCCTTCAAGTATTCTTCCAGTTAATTCATCTATAATTTTTAAACTGTTATCTTTAACAATATAATCTTTNCCTTTTTCAAATAAATGATTTGCCTTNAGTGCTTGATTGACATGGTGAACTAAATGTAAATTTTCTGGGTCATAGAAATTGTTATTTTTTAAAATNCCAGCATTAGAAAAAAGCTCTTCTACAGTATTAATCCCATCATTTGTAAGAAGTATACTTCTTTCTTTTTCATCTATTTCATAGTCATCTTTATTCAAAAATTTAATTAATTTATTTGTTGCTATATATTGAGCTGTTTTATCTTCAGTAGAACCTGAAATTACCAAGGGTGTTCTAGCCTCATCTATTAAACATGAATCTATTTCATCAACAATAGAAAATATATGTTCTCTTTGAACCATTTCTTTTTCTGAAAACTTCATGTTGTCTCTCAAATAGTCAAATCCTAACTCACTATTTGTTGCATATGTAATATCGCAATTATAATTTTTTTTTCCGCTCTTCATCACTTTGACCATTATTTATAAAACCTGACGATAAACCTAAAAAATTATATATAAGCCCCATTTCTATCGAGTCTCTTTTTGCAAGATAATCATTAACGGTTACAATATGAACTCCTTCTTCGGTGAGGGCATTTAAGTATGCGGCTAAAGTAATTGTAAGGGTTTTTCCTTCCCCAGTTCTCATCTCAGCAATTTTGCCTTCATGTAAAACAACCCCACCTACTATTTGAACATCAAAGTGTCTTTCGTTTCTTACTCTCCTTGAAGCTTCTCGTACTAGCGCAAAAGCTTCTGGTAAAATTTCATCTAAAGTTTTACCTTTTTTTATTTGATTCTTAAATTCCTGTGTTTTGTTTGGAAAATCTACGTCACCAAGTTTTTTAATCTCATTTTCAAGTGAATTGATTTTCTTTACAATACTGCCCACTCTATCAAGCTCTTTTTGATTGCTAGTTTTAATAAATTTTGAAATGAGATTTAATGGATTAAACATGAGTATTTGATTTATTCTTTACTTATATTGTTTAATATATGAATTAAATAATTATTTTAAATACTATGGGAATTAATTTATCAAATTTTTTATCATCAAAATCAAAAAATGCTAGAATGATTGATTATCAAGACCTAGATCATATTGATGGCTTATCCATATCTGTTGTAAGTGCAAATTTATATAATGATAATAGAGATGATTTATCATTATTTTATTTTAGAGATGGGGCAAATTATGCCTCTGTTTATACCCAATCAAAAATAGTATCAGAAAATATTAAATGGAATTTAAGCCAAAAAAGTAAAAAGATATATTCACTTCTAGTTAACACTCGAAATGCGAATGCTTTTACTGGTAAGCAGGGCCATGAAAGTCTCAAGAAGTTGTCTGAAATTGTTTCAATTGAATTAACAAAAAAACAAGAACAAGACGAGGATATTCCTAAAAAAATTTCTTCTAAAGAAATTATGTTTGGTTGCACGGGGACTATTGGCGAACCTTTTCCTTATAAAAAAATTTCTGATCAAGTTCCTAATTTAATTAATAAGATCAGATATACCCAAAACAAATTTATTTGGATGAAAGCAGGACTTGGAATTATGACAACAGATACCAAGCCCAAGTTAGCAATGGAAATGTGTATGATTGGAAATAAAGAAATAAAAATTTATGGAATAGCAAAAGGTTCAGGAATGATTCATCCAAATATGGCAACAACACTAGCGTACATTTTTACAGACGCAAATATTTCAAATGATATTTTAAAAAAATTATTAAAAAAGAATATCTCTACAACTTTTAATGCCATCTCCTGTGATGGAGATACAAGCACAAATGATATGGCAACTATTTTTGCAACTGGTAAGGCTAATAATGCTAAAATTAAAAACTTTAATGATAAAAAAATTCAAGATTTTGACAAAGCTTTAAATAGTGTTTTGTTGAATTTAGCNAAAAGAGTAGTTTCTGATGGAGAAGGATCTTCNAAATTTGTAACTATAAAAGTAAAAAAATGCAAATCAGATATTGAAGCTAAGCAAATTGCTTTTTCAATCGCAAACTCACCTCTTGTTAAAACTGCAATTGCGGGTGAAGATCCTAATTGGGGAAGAATTGTGATGGCGATTGGTAAAGCTGGCCCAAATATAAATTTAAAAAAACTATCAATTAAATTAGGAGATTTTAAAATTGTCCAAGATGGTAAATTACACCAGGGTTATGATGAAGCAAAGGCGTCTAAATATATGAAAAGTGANTATATAAATTTTGATATTGAAATCTTCACAGGCAAGAAAGGTTTTACTGCTTATACAATGGATTTTACAAAAAAATATATAGACATTAATGCAGATTATAGAAGTTAAGAGTATTGAAAATTTAAAAATTATTATTAATTAAANATTATGATCAAATATAAATTAGAATGTAGTGATTGTGAGATAGCTTTTGACAGTTGGTTTGCTTCTTCTACTGAATTCGAAAAACTTAAAAAAAAGAAATTATTAATTTGTCATATTTGTAATTCTATAAAAGTAGATAAAACTCTTATGTCACCAAGTGTAAGGAATAATAAAAAAGATACAAAAAATGATTTGCAATTAGATAAATATGAAAATGTAAAAAAAACAATTAAAAATTATCAAAAATTTATCAAAGAGAATTTTAAATTTGTTGGTGAGAATTTTGCTTATGAGGCNCGATCTATACACTACAATCCTAAAAAAAAANCCAAAGGTATCTATGGAAAAGCTTCCAAGAAAGATATTATGGAACTTAAAGAAGAAGGTATCGATTCTCAAATGATACCCTGGATAGAAGACAAGGATAATTAGAGTTTTATTGATTTTGCAATATAATTAATTGAAGTATCAGAAGATACGCTCCACTCATCTTTGATTATATTAAAATTCATTCCATCTAACTTTTCTAACTTTAAATTATTTTTGATTAAAATTTTTTTAAGATCTTCAGGTTTTACAAATTTTTCCCAGTCATGAGTTCCTATGGGAAGCCACCTTAATACATATTCTGCTCCGATAATTGCAAACATATATGATTTTAAAGTTTTATTAAGAGTTGCAATAAACATTAGCCCGTTTTTTTTAAGAAGTTTTGAACAAGAATTTATAAAAAAATTAATATCTTCAACATGTTCAACTATTTCCATATTTAAAATAACATCAAATTTTTTTTTAATTTTTAATTTTTCAGGAGGTGAACATATATAATTAATGTTAAGTTTATTTTTTTTTGCATGAAGTTTGGCAATATTGATATTTTTACTAGATGCATCAATTCCAGTTACATTTGCACCCAATCTTGTCATTGGCTCAGAGAGAAGCCCACCTCCACATCCAATATCTAATATATTGATTTTATCTAAAGGTTTTTTCTTAATCTTTAATTTAAAATTACTAATTATATTTTCTTTAATATATTGAATTCTTATTGGATTAAATTTATGAAGTGGTTTAAATTTTCCGCTAGGGTCCCACCATTCAGCCGCCATTTTTGAAAATTTTTCAATTTCTTTTTTATTTATACTGTTCATGATCGTTAATTAGTTGACATAACAATTAAGATGTATTTTATCAATTATTTATTAAATTATAATAATAAATTTGATCAATGAAAACTGTTGTTTTAAAGTTTGGTGGAACTTCTGTAGGAAGTATCGATAGAATTAAAAAGGTATGTAAAATTATATCTTCCTATAAAAAGAAGAAAAATAAAGTAGTAGTGATTTCTTCTGCTATGAGTGGTGCCACTAATGAACTAATTAATAAATCCAAGTTAATAAGTAATAATTTTGATAAAGCAGAATATGACACTTTACTATCTACTGGTGAGCAAGTTTCCTGTGCTTTAATTGCAGGAAGATTAAATCATGTTGGTTTTAAATCTAGATCTTGGTTATCTTGGCAGATACCAATTATAACTGAGGGCCCACACTCAGCTGCACGGATTAATAGAGTGGTTTCAAGAGATGTACAAAACTATCTCAAAAATGGAGGTATTCCTGTAATCACTGGTTTTCAAGGAATTAACAATAATTATAGGCTAACAACTATCGGAAGAAGCGGTTCAGATGCTACAGCAATAATGATAGCTAAATATATTAAAGCAGATGAGTGCATTATTTATACTGATGTAGATGGTGTTTATACTACTGATCCAAGACAGTACAAAAAAGCAAAAAAAATTAAAAAAATATTTTATGATGAAATGCTGGAAATGGCATCTTTAGGTTCAAAAGTTATGCAACCAACATCTGTACAAGATGCAAAATTGAGTAAAATAGATATACAAGTTAAATCTTCATTTGTTTCAAAGCCTGGAACATTGATTACTAATTCATCAAAAGCTTTTAGTGATCAAATCATAACTGGAATTTCATCAACTAAAAATGATGCAAAAATTACAATTGAAGGAGTTAAAGATAGACCGGGAGTAGCAGCATCTATTTTTAAACCTCTATCTCAAAACTTGATAAATGTAGATATGGTTGTTCAAAATATTGCTCTTAATGGAAAAGAAACCGACCTAACATTTACAATTAAATCTGATGATTTAAAAAAAACAGAAAAGTTTATAAAAAGTAACAAAAAAATATCTTATAAAAAACTATCTTTTGACAAAAATGTATCAAAAGTTTCAATTATTGGAGTCGGAATGATAACAACTCCTGGAATAACTTATCGTATGTTTCAAGCTTTAGCTTCAAAAAAGATAAACATCTTGGTAATATCTACTTCTGAAATTAAGATTTCAGTTTTAGTTGCCACCAATCAAGTAAAAAAAGCTATAGCTGTATTACATAAAGAATTTAAATTAGACTAAATTTTATGAGCCTCAGGCCCTTCAGAAATATTAATCGAAAAAAAACAAAAGTAATAAATGTTGGTGATGTAAAGATTGGTGGGGACAATCCTATCTCAGTTCAATCAATGACGAATACTTTAACAACTGATATTAAAGCTACAATTAATCAAATAAATGCAATTCATGAAGAGGGTGCTGACATAGTAAGGGTTTCATGTCCAGATGAAGACTCAACAAATGCGCTAAAAGAAATAACACAAAATGTAAAACTACCAGTAATTGCTGACATCCATTTTCATTATAAACGAGCAATTGAAGCTGCCGAAAATGGAGCAAAATGTTTGAGAATAAACCCAGGCAATATTGGTGATAAACAAAAAATTCATGACGTTTTAAGTGCTGCCAAAAATAATGATTGCTCAATAAGAATTGGGGTTAATGCAGGTTCACTTGAAAAAGACATTCTTGAAAAATATAAAGAACCTTGTCCGGAAGCTTTAGTAGAGAGTGCTTTAAGAAATATTAAAGTCTTAGAGGATCAAAATTTTTCTAATTTCAAAGTTAGTGTTAAGTCTTCAGACGTTTTTTTATCAATTGCAGCATATCGACAACTTTCAAAAGCAATGGATTATCCGTTACATCTTGGAATAACAGAAGCTGGAAGTTTTGTATCAGGAAGCGTTAAATCATCTATTGGCCTTGGAACATTACTTTTAGATGGAATTGGGGACACTATCAGAATCTCACTTTCTGATGACCCGGTAAAAGAAATAAAAATTGGTAACGAAATTTTAAAGTCATTAGGATTAAGAAATAGAGGAGTAAAAATTATATCCTGTCCTTCATGCGCAAGACAAGCATTTCAAGTAATCGATACAGTTAAGATTTTAGAAGAAAAGCTATCGCATATTAAAACTCCAGTTACACTATCTATAATTGGATGTGTAGTAAATGGGCCTGGTGAGGCAGCAATGACAGATGTGGGTATTACAGGTGGTGGAAAAGGTAACAATATGCTTTATCTTTCTGGTGTTCAGAGTAAAAAAGTCTTAACAAATGAAATAATTGATAAAGTCGTAGCAGAAGTTGAAAAAAAAGCTTCGGAGTTAGAAAAAAAATAATGATACCAGCAAAAACAATTGAAGAACTTATACTAAAGCATTCAACTTTAGAAAAAGATCTATCTTCTGGTGAAATTGACAAAAAGCTGTTTGCGGAAAAATCAAAAGAGTACTCCGATGTTAATGAAATTATAGAAAATGCTAGGAAGTATTTATCATACGAGGACGATAAAAAAGATCTGGAAAAAATTTTAAATGATAGTTCTGCAGATAAAGAATTAAAAGATATGGCTGAACTTGAATTGTCAGATTTAAAGACTGAATTTGAAATAAATGAAAAAAAATTGAAATTATTCTTACTTCCAAAAGATGAAGCAGATAAAAAAAATGCAATCATAGAAATTAGAGCAGGAACAGGAGGACTAGAAGCAAGCTTATTTGCTTCTGACCTTTTTAAGATGTACGAAAAAGTGAGTCATAAAAAGAAATGGACATTAGAGTTAATATCAATTTCTAGGAGTGATGCTGGAGGTCTAAAAGAGGTTATAGCATCAATAAAAGGAACTAATATTTATTCAACTTTAAAATATGAAAGTGGAGTTCATAGAGTTCAAAGAGTACCAGATACCGAAACACAAGGAAGAGTTCATACTTCAGCTGCAACGGTTGCTGTATTGCCAGAAGCAGAAGAGGTTGATTTAAAAATAAATGAGTCTGATTTAAGGATAGATGTTTTTAGAGCGGGTGGGCCAGGAGGACAGTCAGTAAATACAACTGATAGTGCAGTTAGAATTACCCATATTCCCACAGGATTATCTGTTTCTCAGCAAGATGAAAAATCACAACATAAAAATAAAGCCAAAGGAATGAAGATATTAAGGTCAAGGTTGTATGAACTAGAAAGATCAAGAATTGACCAAGAAAGATCGAAAGACAGAAAAACAAAAATAGGAACAGGGGATAGATCTGAAAGAATTAGAACTTATAATTTTCCTCAGGGTAGAGTCACAGATCATAGAATTAATTTAACACTTCATAGATTGGAGGAATTTTTAGAGGGTGAAGCTTTTGATGAAATGATTGAGTCATTAACATTGCAAGCACAAGAAGATAGTTTGAGTAGTTTAAATTAAATGAACATTCAGTCAGCAGTTTTAGAAGGAACAAGTGTTTTAAAGAGCAAATCTATTTTATCAGCTCAACTCGATACAGAAATTTTAATGGCTAAAGCTTTGGGCAAAAATCGTGAATATATAATTTTAAATCATGATAAAGTTTTAAATAATGAAAATTTAGAATATTTTAAAAAATTGGTTCATGAACGAGCTACTAGAAAACCTATAGCCTATCTTTTAAATAAAAAGTTTTTTTGGAAAAGCGAATTTTATGTTAATAAAAACACTCTTATACCACGTCCTGATACAGAAATTATTATAGAACAAATTTTAAAAGTTACTAAGAATAAAGAATATTTAAGAATTCTTGATATCGGAGTTGGTTCAGGGTGTATTCTCTTAAGTATACTTAAAGAAAGAAAGAACTTTTAT
>JGI26238J51125_1000238_pt1 | contig 20430 bp, 21 predicted proteins | sample SaaInlV_100m_DNA_FD_51125 | JGI IMG/M metagenome (IMG submission 51125) | reverse complement strand
AGGTGAAATAAGTATTTTTAAAAAAAACGAATTAGAAAAAATAAATTTCCTTTTTAATATTACAGGAAACAATTTTAGTTTTAGAGATATTAGTTTTGGTTCAAATAACATCAATTTTTTATCTGAGAGACTAAATATAAAAAAAGATAAAAAAGATTATTTACTTGAAGGCAATATAAGAAATAAAAATTCTCCTCTAAATGATCAATTACTTAAAATAATTAAATTAAAATATCCTCAATTTGATCTAATAAATACAAACTTTGAGTCTGAAAATGATTTTTTATTTAATATTAATAACAAGTTCAAAGTTAAGAATTTAAAAATAAATTCAAGTATTTTAATTAATAGCTCTCAGTTTAAAAAAAATAATTTAATTAGTGAGAAATTCTTACAGATTAATGAGTTAATCGACTTAAAAAATCACAAGATAAAAGCATCTTATGCTAATAAAAAATTATCTATTGAGGGAAAAGGTCAAATTAAACTTCAAAATAAATTTGAATTTATTGATTATAAGGTAATAAATAATGGTTCTGATTTAAATTTAGCATCAAATATAGAATTAAGTGAATTAGATATCAAAAACCAAAATTTAATTAAAGAATACTTACCTAAAACAAAGGATATTTTAAATCTAAAAGATCATAAGATAAGGGCATCTTATGCAAATAATAAATTAAAAATTGAAGGAAAAGGTCAAGTTAAACTTCAAAATAAATTTGAATTTATTGATTATGAGGTAGCCCACAGTGGCTCTGATTTAAATTTAGTGTCAAATATCGAACTAAGTGAATTAGATATTAAAAACCAAAATTTAATTAAAGAATATTTACCTAAAACAAAGAATATTTTAAATCTAAAAGATCATAAAATTAAATTACAATATAAAGATAGCAATTTATCAGTAGAAGGTTTGGGAAAAATTAGTTTAGACAAAGAATTCAATAAAATAAATTATACATTCTCAAAAAAAGATAAAAAATATAATTTTGAAACTGATTTAGAAATTAATGACACACCAATAAAAATTGATTTTATTAATTATGAAAAGGATAAAAACTTAAATTCTCAGTTAAAAATTAATGGAAACTATAATAAAAAATTTGGACTTGATCTAAAAAAGATTAGTATTTTTTCAAAGAATAACAGAATCTCAATTGATGATTTAATAATAGATGGAAAAAATAAAATAGTTAAAGTTGATAAAATTGACTTAGATTATTTTGATATTAGTGACAAAAAAAATAAATTTGTAATTAATAGAATTAAAAATAATGAATATGAGTTAAATGGCTCAATTCTAAATGCCGATAGTCTTATTACGAACTTATTGAAAAGTAATAATGATCAGCAACTAGATATTTTTAAGGAAAATATAAATATAAAAATAAATTTGTCTGATGTTTATGTTGATAACGATAACATTGTTAAAAATTTAAATGGTAAGCTTGGAATTGTAGATAACAAAATATCTCAAGCTAATATATCAGCACTATTTGCAAATAATGAAAATTTAACATTTACAATAAGCACTAAAGAAGGTGAAAAAATTACTACTCTATTCTCATCTAGAGCTAAGCCACTTGTAAAAAGATACAAATTTATAAAAGGTTTCGAAGATAGTGATGAAGGATATTTAGATTTTTATTCTTCTAAAAAAAATGGCATTTCAAATTCAAAATTGATTATTGATAATTTTAAAGTTAAAGAAATTCCAGCATTAGCAAAGTTACTGGCTCTTGCTTCTCTCCAAGGAATAGCAGATTTACTAACTGGAGAAGGTATAAGGTTTACAGATTTTGAAATGAATTTTACAAATCAAAATAAAGTTATGACCATTCAAGAATTATATGCAATTGGGCCAGCAATATCTATTTTAATTGACGGTTATATTTCAGAAAATAATATAGTTAGTTTAAGAGGTACATTGGTTCCAGCGACTACAATTAATAGATCCATTGCTTCAATTCCATTAATTGGAGATTTACTTATTGGAAAGAAAGCTGGTGAAGGTGTTTTTGGAGTAAGTTTTAAAGTGAAGGGTCCTCAAAAAAAACTTGAAACAACTGTAAATCCAATAAAAACATTAACTCCAAGATTTATAACTAGGACATTAGAAAAGATTAAAAAAAATTAATTTAATTTAATTTTTAAATGTCTTTTTTTTCCAATAGAAAGCTTAAGGTAGTTCTCTTTAAAAAATTCGTTCGTAATAATTAATTTTTCATCAGATATAACTTTATCATTAATTTTTATCGCTTTACCTTTAATTAATCTTCTTATTTCACTTTTAGATTTTTCTAATTTGGAAAGAACAATCAGATCAATTATATCTAATTTATCATCAATATTTTTTGAATTAATTTTTATAGAGGGTAAACTTGATCCAAGCGAATTACCTGAAAATGCTTCTTTAGCAGCTTGCTCTGAATTTTTGGCAGCATCTTCACCATGAAGCATTGAGGTTGTTTCATTAGCTAAAAGTATTTTTAAATCATTGATATTATNATTTTCAACTTTCTTAATATCTTCTATTTTAATATCTGTAAAATTTTTCAAAAATTTTACAACNTCTCTATCATCTGTNTTTCTCCAAAATTGCCAATAGTCATAAGCAGATAGAAATTTTTCATCNAACCAAATTGCTCCATTTTCAGATTTTCCCATTTTAGCACCTGTAGCTAAAGTAATTAAAGGCGTTGTTAAACCATAACTTTGTTTATTAGAATATCTCTTGATAAGTTCAACACCGTTAATAATATTACCCCACTGATCTGAACCACCGATTTGTAAAACACAATTTTCTTTTTTGTTTAACTCTAAAAAATCATAGGCTTGTAAGATCATATAGTTAAATTCCATGTAGCTTAAAGATTGCTCTCTATCTAATCTTAATTTTACACTATCAAAAGTTAACATTCTATTAATTGTAAAATGTTTACCTATGTCCCTAAGAAACGAGATGTAATTCAAATTTTTAAGCCAAGTATAATTATTTACAAATATAGGTTTAGTTTTCNGGTTATCGTTGTCTAAAAATTTTTTTAGTATATTTTTAATATTCTTAATATTTTTTTCGATCTCTTCTTCACTTAAAATTTTTCTAGTTTTATCTTTACCAGAGGGATCACCAATTCGTGTTGTTCCACCACCCAGTAACACTATTGGTCTATGACCATTTTTTTGTAGTAATCTTAGACACATTATTTGTAGCAAACTGCCGACATGTAAACTTTCCGCAGTACAATCAAATCCGATATAGGCTTTAATTTTTTCACTATCCATTAAATTAGATAATTCTGCTTCATTTGTGCATTGATAGAAGAAACCTCTATCTTTAAATTCTTTTAAAAATTTATTCATAAGATTATAGTTACACAATATACAAATTTTTATTAAAAAGAATATCAATGAAAAATAAATTATATACAGCTATTGGATTAATGAGTGGCACATCAATGGATGGTGTTGATGTGTCTTTAATTAGATCGGATGGATTGGATCAATTCGTCAATATTTTAGATGAATATTATGAGTATGATACCAATTTACATGATCAATTAGTTGATCTGAGAAATGTAATTTTTAACATCATGGATTTAGAAACATATTCTCAAAGATTGATTGAATTAGAGAGAGAAATTACTTTATTTCATAGCAAAATTGTAAACGAAGTATCATTAAAATATAAAGACGAGGTTAATTTTGTTGGTTTTCATGGTCAAACTATCTTTCACAATCCTGAACTAAAAATTTCACGACAACTAGGTGATGGTGAATTAATGTCTCAATTAATTAAAAAACATGTTGTCTATGATTTTCGACAAGAAGATTTAAAAAATAATGGTCAGGGTGCACCTTTGGCACCTATTTTTCATAATCTATTATCCAAAAAAATTAATCAAAAGCATCATGTAGAATACCCAATTTGTTTTATTAACATAGGTGGAATTTCAAATATTACAAAAGTAAATAAAAAAGATGAATGGTTAGAAGAAAATTTAGAGGCATTTGATTCAGGTCCTGGCAATTGTATGATTGATGAATGGATAAGAAAAAATTCAAAATATAAATTTGACCAAAATGGTTCAATTGCAAAATCTGGAAAAATTAATCAACTAACTTTAAATCAAGCGATTGACAATTTTAATATAGGTACATTTGAAAAATCTTTAGATATAAAGGATTTTGACATTTCATTTGTAAGAGGTCTTTCACTTGAAGATGGATGTGCAACAATTACAAATTTTACAGCCTACCTAATAGCAAAAGGAATTGAATATTCAAATGGTAGTAACGATAAACCAATTAAATATTTGATATGTGGTGGAGGAAGAAAAAATAATTTTCTTGTTCAAAATATTAAAGATTATCTTTCCAACAAAACTAATATAAGTTTAGATATAATAGATGAATATAGTTTAAATGGAGATTACATAGAATCTCAAGCTTTTGGTTATCTTGCTATAAGATCATTTTTAAACTTATCAATATCTTATCCTAAAACAACTGGATGCAAAATACCTACTGTCGGTGGAAAATTGGTTAAAAACTTTTAATAAAGAGCAGTTTCTTTTTTTATGTATTTTTCAAGATTTTTAATTAATGCATCTTCAGTTTTTGAAAAAAAATGATTGGCCTCGGGTATTGATTGGAATTCTACTTTAATACCTTTCTGTGCACTTAATCTTTTATCTAATTCTGTAATATATTCTAAAGGAACTAATTCGTCTTTTTTACCGTAGATCATTAATCCAGATGTTGGACAAGGAGATAAAAAAGAAAAATCATAAACATTTGGTTGAGGAGAGATTGCAATAAATCTGTTAATTTCTGGTCTTCTCATCAATAGCTGCATTGCTATCAAGGATCCAAATGAAAAACCTGATACCCAACATTGAGAGTTATCAAAATTTTCTCTTTCCAACCAATCTAATGCAGCTGCAGCATCAGCAAGTTCACCTTGACCATTATCAAATTCACCATCACTTTTCCCAACACCTCTGAAGTTAACTCTACAAACTGAAAAATCATTATCCATAAATGTATGAAATGTATCCACTACAACTTTATTATTCATTGTTCCCCCATATTGTGGATGAGGTTGCAGAACAAGCGCTATCGGAGATGTATTTTTTTTACTTTTATAATATTTAGCTTCTAATCTACCTGCAGGGCCCAGGAATGAATATCTCTAAAATTTTATTATCCATATGTGCAATTGATTATTGTTCTCAAAAAAAAACTAGGTTTATCACAAGTGAGCGACAATATGTTAGTTTTTTTATTATAATCTATACTTGACCAATTTAGTCAGGTATGTATAAAAACCCTTCAATTTAAAGGGTAATATGAAATTAACATCAAAAGGTAGATATGCTGTAATGGCATTAGTGGATTTAGCAAGGTTTGATAGTATTAATCCAGTATCATTAAGAGATATATCTTTGCGTCAAGGAATTTCACTAGATTATCTTGAGCAAATTTTTTCTAAGCTTAAAAAAAATCAAATTGTTCAAAGTATCAGGGGTACACAAGGTGGGTATGTTCTTTCTAAAAAGCCAAATGAAATTAAACTTACAAATATATTTCATGCTGTTGATGAGAAAGTTAAAACAGTTCAGTGTAAGAAAGAATCGAAAAAGGGATGCAATGGTAAAGCTACAAAATGTGTTACACACAATCTTTGGGATGAATTAGAAACTCATATCAATAGTTTTTTTGAAAAAAAAAGTTTAGAAGATTTACTAAAAGATAATACAGAACAAAGAACATAAATGGATAATAGACAAAAAGAAATTGATAATTTAAAAGACTATAAATATGGTTTTTCAACTGACATTGAAAGTGTCAGAGCTCCAAAAGGGTTAAATGAAGAAGTAATTAAATTTATATCAAATATTAAAAAAGAACCTCAATGGATGCTTGATTTTAGACTTAAAGCTTTTGAAAGATTTAAGCAACTTAAAGAACCAGATTGGCAAAAACCCAAATATCCTAAAATAGATTATCAGGATTTATATTATTATTCAGCGCCAAAAAGTATGGATGACAAACCTAAAAGTTTAGATGAATTAGATCCAAAACTTTTAGAAACTTATAAAAAACTTGGTATTCCACTTCAGGAACAAGCAAGATTAAATGGTATTGCTGTTGATGCGGTATTTGATTCTGTGTCAGTAGCCACTACTTTTAAAGAGGAATTAACTAAACAAGGAATTATTTTTTGCCCTATATCAGAAGCAATTCAAAAACATCCTGAATTAGTAAAAAAATATTTAGGATCTGTAATTCCAACAACTGATCATTTTTTTGCAACTCTTAACTCTGCTGTTTTTACTGATGGATCATTTGTTTACATTCCAGAGGGAGTTAAATGTCCAATGGAACTATCAACATACTTTAGAATTAATGCAACAGAAACTGGACAATTTGAAAGAACTTTAATCATAGCTGATAAAGGAAGTTATGTAAGTTATTTAGAGGGTTGTACGGCACCTATGCGAGATGAAAACCAATTACATGCTGCAAATGTTGAATTGATTGCGCTAGATGATGCAGAGATAAAATATTCAACAGTACAAAATTGGTATCCTGGAGATAAAGATGGAAAAGGTGGAATATATAATTTTGTAACTAAGCGTGGTTTGTGTAAAGGTAAAAATTCGAAAATTTCATGGACACAGGTAGAAACAGGTTCTGCTATTACATGGAAGTATCCAAGCTGTATACTTAAAGGAGACAACTCCATTGGAGAGTTTTATTCGATTGCTATAACTAACAATCATCAAAAAGCTGATACTGGCACAAAAATGATTCACTTAGGAAAAAACACAAAGAGTAAGATTATTTCCAAAGGAATAAGTGCTGGATTTTCAGATATGACCTATAGAGGTCTTGTGGATATTTCCTCAAAAGCCACAAATTCAAACAATTATACTCAATGCGATTCATTATTAATGGGAAACAAGTGTGGAGCACACACAGTTCCTTATATTAAAAATAAAAATTCAGAATCAAATATTGCTCATGAAGCAACAACATCAAAAATAAGTGAAGAACAATTACATTACTGCCAACAAAGAGGTTTAAACCAAGAAGAGGCAGTTGGGCTAATCGTAAATGGATTTTGTAAAGAAGTACTACAACAGTTGCCAATGGAGTTTGCAGTAGAGGCACAAAAACTTGTTGGTATCAGTTTGGAAGGAAGTGTTGGATAATGTTAAAGATAAATAAATTAAATGCAAAAATAGAAAACAAAGATATTTTAAAAGGACTTTCTCTTAGTATAAATCCTGGAGAAGTGCATGCTATAATGGGTCCTAATGGATCTGGTAAAAGCACACTATCAAATATTTTGTCAGGAAAAAAAGGTTATGAAGTTTCTGGAGAAGTTCTTTTTGAAGAAAAAAACTTATTTGATCTTGAAACAGAAGAAAGAGCCCATAAAGGTATTTTTTTAGCCTTTCAATATCCTTTAGAAATTCCAGGGGTTAATACAAATATATTTTTAAAAACCTCATTAAATGCGGTAAGAAAAGCTAGAGGTGAAAAAGAGCTAGATGCAATTGAATTTTTGAAATTAGTAAAACAAAAATCAAAAGAATTAAAATTTGATGAAGAAAAATTAAATAGACAACTAAATGTTGGTTTTTCAGGTGGAGAAAAAAAGAAAAATGAAATTTTACAAATGTCTATGCTAGGTCCCAAATTATCAATTTTAGATGAAACAGATTCAGGCCTAGATATAGATGCACTAAAGATTGTTGCAGATGGTGTTAATACNTTAAGAAATAAAAATAATTCATTTTTAATTATTACTCACTATCAACGATTGTTAGATTATATCAAACCTGATTTCGTTCATGTGTTAATTGATGGAAAAATTATCAAATCNGGTGGTGCTGAACTTGCCTTAGAATTAGAAAAAAAAGGATACGAAAATTTTTAATCAAATGAAAGAGCAACTTCAAATAGATTTTGATAAGATTGTAAAAACTTCAAATTTTTCAGAAAGAGATATTGAGTTTAAACAAAAATNTTTGAACGAATTTATAAAGATGGGTTTTCCAANCAAAAGACAAGAAAATTGGAAATTTTCTGATTTAAATCAAATAATTAATAAGAATATTGGAGAACTTAGTTTCTTTAATGATTATTCATTCACAAACAAGATTNATACTTCTGTATTTATTGATGGACTAGAGCACAACAAGATTGTCTTTATAAATGGTAAAATTGAAAAAATTGATTTTGACCATGAACAAAAAGATAAAATAGAAATTATTGATGAGATGGAAGCTGAAAGCAGACCAAATATCTTCAATNCTTTAATTGACTTAAATAAAGCATTTACTAACAAATGTTACAAAATTTTAGTTAAAAAAGATTACAAACTAGCAAAACCTTTAATAATTTATCATATAATAAGTGATAAAATTAAGTCTAAAAACATTAATTTAAGTCTAAATTTTAAATTAGAGAAAAATAGCTCATTAAGATTAATAGATTTATTTAGTGATAACTCTGATCAAAACTTTGTAAATATTTTTTATAATTTTGAGTTAGATCAAGATACAGTTTTAAAAAATTATAAAATTGACAAAGATATAAATAAGAATGTGAAATATTCTTTTAATAATATTGAGCAAGAAACCAATAGTGTTTCAGAAACATTTATTTTATCATNAGGATCACAATTTTTTAAGAATGAAGTAAATTGTAATTTAAAAGGAAAATATTCCTCAGCATTTATAAATGGAATTTTCTCACTTTCAGATTTTCAACATCATGAAATTAGAACAACCATAAATCATTTAACAGAAAATACTAAAAGTTATCAATTAATTAAGAGTGTTTTAGAAGACAATTCTAAAGCTGTATATCAGGGTAAAATATTTGTTAACTCTAAAGCACAGAAAACTGATGGTTATCAATTAAGTAAAGCAATTTTATTAAATAAAAATTCTGAATTTAATGCAAAACCTGAATTAGAAATTTATGCAGATGATGTAAAATGTTCTCATGGATCAGCATCAGGAAGTTTAAATGAAGATTCAATATTTTATTTGATGTCTAGAGGTTTGAATTATCAACAATCAAGAGAACTATTGATTAACGGTTTTCTACTAGATGTGATCGAAAAAATTACTGATACAGAGATTAAAAATTTAATTAAAAATATTATTGGATTAAAAGAATGAAGATAGAAACAATAAAAAAAGAATTTCCAATTTTTGATGAAAAAATTCAGAATAATGATTTGGTTTATTTAGATAGTGCAAACTCCTCTCAAAAACCAAAGATAGTAATTGATAGAATTAATGAATTTTATACAAAACAATTTTCTAATGTAGGAAGAAGTGTTCATTATCTTGCGATTGCAGCCACTAATTTATATGAAAATACAAGAACTTCAGTTCAAAAATATATTAATGCAAAAGATAAAAACGAAATTGTTTTTACAAAAGGTGCAACCGAAGCATTGAATCTTGTTGCTAATACTTTAGGTCAAAATTATTTACAAGAAAATGATGAAATACTTATCACTGAATTAGAACATCATTCTAATTATGTGCCTTGGCATTTTTTAAGAAAGTCAAAAAATATTAAGATTAATTTTGCCGAAATTAATGAGGATGGTGAAATTACACTAGAAGAAATTGAAAAAAAGATAACACCCAAAACAAAAGTTATTTCAATTACTCATTTATCAAATGTGACTGGAGCAATTTTGCCGGTTAAAGAAATAACTGAGTTAGCACATTCAAAAGGTATAATTGTTGTAGTTGATGGTTGTCAGGGAGCACCTCACTTAAGATTAGATATGCAAGATTTAGATTGTGATTTTTATGCAATTTCTTGTCATAAAATGTATGGCCCAACTGGTTTAGGGGTTTTGTATGGTAAAAAAAAATGGTTAGAGGAATTACCACCTTATCAAGGAGGTGGAGGAATGATTAACGAGGTAAAAAAAGATAGAATTTCCTATGGTGATTTGCCAAATAAATATGAGGCTGGAACTATGGCTACTGCTCAGGTTATAGCATTTGATCAATCTATTAAATTTTTGGAAAGCGTTGGAATAGATAATGTGATGAAACATGAAGCTGAATTAGTTGAATATGGACAGGGCTTATTACAAAAAAACAATTCTGTTAAATTAATTGGTAACTCTAAGAACAGAGGTGGTGTTTTATCATTTACAATTGAAGGAATTCACCCACACGATGTTGCAACTATATTGGATGAAGATGGCGTTGCTATAAGAGCAGGTCACCATTGTTGTCAGATACTTCATGATAAGCTAAATATACCTGCAAGCTCAAGAGCATCAGTTGGAATTTACAACACAAAAGATGATCTTGATAAACTTAACGACGCTATAAATAATTGTAAAAAAATATTTAATTTAAAATGAACTTAAAAGAATTGTATCAAGAAATAATATTAGAACACGGTAAAAATCCAAGGAACCTTGGTAAGACTGATAATTTTAATAAAGATGCCAAAGGCCACAATCCTTTATGTGGTGACAATGTTCATGTTTATTTAAAACTTAATGGACAAAAAATTGTCGAAGATATTTCTTTTGAAGGTAGTGGATGCGCTATTTCAATGGCGTCCGCATCTATTATGACTGATTTGATTAAAGGAAAAAATGAACATGAAGCTAAAGAAATAGTGGAAGATTTTTTAGGAATGATAAAAGAAAATCCTGAATTAAAATCTGAAAATTTAGAAGAAGATGAAAAAACAAAATTAATGTGTTTGTCTGGTGTAAAACAGTATCCAATGAGAGTTAAATGTGCAACTTTATCATGGCATACTTTAGTTTCCGCCTTTGATAATGATAAAGAATATGTTAAAACAGAAAACTAAAAGATATGTCTAAAAAAGAACAAATAATTGAAGAGATCAGAAAAATTTATGATCCAGAGCTGCCAGTAAATATTTATGAACTTGGTTTAATTTATGATGTTGCAGTTGAAAATGATAATTTTGCAAAAATAAAAATGACATTAACTACACCCAATTGTCCTGTAGCAGAAAGTTTACCTAANGAAGTTAAAGAAGGAGCTATGCAGGTAGAAGGTATTGAAAATGTTGATCTTGAATTGGTTTGGGATCCTCCTTGGAATAAAGATATGATGTCAGAAGCAGCAAAATTGGAGCTAAATTTATAATGAACCCTATAATTAAACTAAGTGATAATGCAGCATTGAGAATTAAAGAAATCATGTCTAATGCTGAAAAAGAATCACTGGGCGTAAGGGTGTCAGTTAAAACAGGTGGTTGTGCTGGAATGTCTTATGTAATGGAGTACACGAAAGAATTAAACCCAAATGATGAGATTATTGAAGATAAAGGAGTTAGAGTATTTGTTGATTCTGCTGCTGTAATGTATTTGCTTGGCACAGAAATGGACTATAAAAAAGAAGAGTTATCATCCACTTTTGTATTCAATAATCCCAATGAAACTGAGCGTTGTGGCTGTGGTGAATCTTTTAAAATAGAGTAAGTTGTATTATCCTATTATTTGCATAGCAGTATTGCGTTTTACACATATCTAGTATATAAATTATTTATGAACACGTTTGAATTTAAAAATCTTGTTAAGAACCTTAAAAATTCCTTAAAAGAAAGAATTTTTTTTAAAGATCTTCGTAAAGAAGTAGAAACTGGTGCAAACGGCACGCAGGATTACGTTGTTAAAAAAGGTGTTAACAAAGATACGATCGCAACAACTAGACAGTAATTAATTACTAGCTACTGTAATACATCTCAAACTCAACTGGATGAGGTGCATGTTCAAATTTATGTATCTCTTCAAACTTAAGTGCAATGTAAGCATCTATTTGATCATCTGTAAATACTACCACCTTGAGTTAGAAATTCTCTATCTTTATCTAAACTTTCCATAGCCTCTCTTAAAGAACCACAAACAGTTGGGATAGCACTTACTTCTTCTGGAGGTAATTCATATAAATCTTTATCAAAAGATTCTCCTGGATGGATTTTGTTTTTTATTCCATCAAGGCCAGCCATAAGCATTGCAGCAAATGTTAAATAAGGGTTTCCAGAAGCGTCAGGAAATCTTATTTCACATCTTGCACCATTTTTACTGAGAGTAATTGGTATTCGACATGAAGCAGATCTATTTCTAGCTGAATAAGCAAGAAGAACCGGTGCTTCAAAACCTGGAATTAATCTTTTGTAACTATTTGTTGTTGAGTTAGCAAAAGCATTAATGGCTTTAGCATGTTTTAAAATTCCACCAATGTAATGAAGAGCTGTTTCTGATAATCCAGCATAAGCATCACCTGAAAATACTGGAGTTTTACCTTTCCAGATTGATTGGTGGATGTGCATACCCGAACCATTATCACCAGCAACAGGTTTTGGCATAAACGTAGCTGTTTTTCCAAATGAATGTGTTACCATTTGTACAACATATTTATAAAGTTGAACGTTATCTGCTTGATCAACTAATGTTCCAAAATACATACCTAGTTCATGTTGACTTGGAGCAACTTCATGGTGATGTTTTTCAACTTTAATTCCAACTTCTTTTAGATTTTTCAAATATTCACCACGCATATCTTGTTCACTATCAACCGGTGGTACAGGAAAATAACCACCTTTAACAGGAGGTCTATGACCCATGTTTCCATTTTCATAAACCTTACCAGAGTTGTAAGGACCTTCTTTACTGTCCAAAACAAATCCTGTGTTATTAGGATCGTTACTAATTCTTACATCATCAAATACAAAAAATTCTGGTTCAGGACCAAAATAAGCTTTGTCACCAACACCTGAAGATTTTAAATATTCTTCTGCTTTTTTTGCAGTTCCTCTAGGGTCTCTTTCGTAAGGAGATTTTTTAACAGCATCTAAAATATCACAAAAAAGAACCAATGTATTATGAGATGTAAAAGGATCCATTATCATTCTTGAGGTATCAGGTTTTAAAATCATGTCTGATTCATTAATAGCTTTCCAGCCAGCAATAGATGATCCGTCAAAGAATACACCTTCGTTTAACATCTCCTCATCAACAATAGTTACATCCATTGTTAAATGTTGAAGTTTACCTCTTGGGTCAGTAAATCTAAGATCTACGAATTCTGCTTCTTTTTCTTTTATAAATTTTAAAACATTAGCTGCGCTCATTTTGTCTCCTGTATAATTTTATAAGTGGTAGATAGCAAAATAATCACTAAAAATATTGCTTATTTAATAAATAACACCTATGCAATTTTCACATAAGTGGTGTATTTATGCAATATTATTAAATAAATATTTAGCCATGAACCCTTTATTAAACAAAGAGCCAGTTAAAAGAGCTGAAAAAATTATTAAAGATTTTGATCCAAATCTCAAAATTATTTCTTTAGAGCAAACCGCAAGAACAGCAAATGACGCAGCTACAGCTTTAGGTTGTAATGTTGGGGCAATAGTTAAAAGTTTACTTTTTAATGTGGGAGATGATTTTGTGCTTTGTTTAATATCAGGAGATAAAAAATGTTCGTTAAATAAATTGAAGAAAATTTTAAATAAAAAAGATGTTTCTATGGCAAATCCTGATGATGTTAAAAAAATTACAGGGTATACAATTGGTGGAGTTTCACCTATAGGACACTTGATTAAGGTTAATATTTTTATTGATATCAATTTAGAAAGGTTTTCTTCTGTTTTTGCAGCAGCGGGACATCCAAATTGTGTTTTTAAAATAAATTTTGATCAATTATCAAAATTAACATTAGGTGTAGTTACAGATTTAGTAGAATGAGACATCCAAAATTAATTGATTATATTTTATTAACATTATTAGCTTTAATTTGGGCATCTGCTTTTTTTAATATAAAAATAGCAACATATTCATTTGGACCTGTAACAATTGCATTTTTGAGAGTTTTTTTTGGAGCAATTCCAGTTTTACTTTTGTGTTATTACAAAAATATTAAGATAGAAGCTTTTTCCAAGGATTGGCATTGGTTTGCAATGATAGGATTTATTAATTTAGTAGCACCTTTTTTTTTAATTGCTTATGGTGTTAAATCTGTTCAAAGTAATTTAGCAGCAATATTAATGTCCACAACACCATTAAGCTCAACTGTTTTAGGACATTTTTATACTAAAAATGAGAAATTTAATTTAATTAAAACATTTGGAATTTTAATTGGTTTCTCTGGCATAGTCTTTTTATTTTCTGACAATTTGTTAATTGATGAAAACAATTTCAGTTCTGCATTGTTAATACTACTTGGTTCAACTTGTTATGTGATTGGTGGAGTTTTAACATTAAAGATTAGTAAGAAAAAAAACGAAAATGTAACAGGCTCAATATTGATATGGGCAATTATAATTTTAGTTCCTCTTGTATGTTTTATTGAACAACCTTGGCAATCAATTCCACAAACTGATTCATTAATATCAGTTATATATTTAGGAATTGTTCCAACAGGGGTTGCGTGGCTGTTAAGATTTAGAATTCTAAAAAATAATGGTTTAATTTTTCAATCACAGGTATCTTACTTAATACCAATATTTGGAACTATTTTGAGTTACATATTTTTAAAAGAATTAATTACAATTAAAGTTTTAATATCTTTGATAGCTGTTTGTATAGGTATTTATTTTGTAAAAAAAGCTGACAATAGAAAAACTATCTAATATTTGCTATTGCTTTAATGTGTGAAGGCCTAGTCTCACAACAACCCCCCAATATTGTTGCGCCATTTTCTTTGAATTTTTTTGCAATTTTTCCAATTAATTCTGGAGTTAAATCAAGTCTTTGACCAAGAAATTCATTAGGATTTCCTCCAGAGTTTTTAAAAAATGATGATGTGTAACCATTTTTAGGTTTTGTTGTCATAAACCCATTCAATTTAAAACCAAATGGAATATTGAGGTTTTTTATTTCCTCTAAGTTTATTTCAAAATTTTCGGGAGAGACACATGAAAGCATTACACCTAGCAATTGGTCATCAATAATATTTTTAATATCAGATATTTTTTCTCCACTAGGCAAGTTGGTACCTTCAGATATATGAATACCAATTAAATATGGTTTTTTAAATTCTTTAATTGCTTTAATTCCGCATTTAAATTCTTTAATACTGCTCCAAACATCAAAGTAAAAGAAATCAACATAAGGATCTAATAACTTGGCTTGTTCATTAAAAGTTTTAATTATTTCCTCTTCATTTCTTTCATCAGCCTCATAAGTCAATTCTTGTGGTGGTAGTCCACCAGCAATAAAGATATTTGGAAATTCTTTTTTTACCTCTTGAGCAATTTCACCTGCTTTTTTATTTAAATATTCAAATTTATCTTCGATATTGTTTTCCTTTAATCTTTTTCGTCTTGTTGTAAAAGTAGTTGTTACAATAACTTCAGCACCAGCTTTGACAAAATCTCTATGAGTATCCAGAAGTAATTGATGATAATTATCATTTAAAATTGCATTAGCGCTCCATAACGTTCCATTAGGCTTCATCCCTCTTGCAAGAAGTTCTTGACCCATTCCGCCATCTAATACTCTTGCTTGTTTGAAAAAATTTAAATCCATTATATTACTCTTTTTTTTATTACTTCAGCTTAATGCCAGGTGTACAATATAGTTCAACTACCTTGCTTATTGATTTTGTGGGTATATTCCATTTTAGCAGTTAATGCCCGCAATAGGATCAAATCGGCAAATAATTTATAAAACTTTTAGAGTTATTTGTAAACTATTTTTTAAAGACAATTTTTACATTGAAAGAAAAAGATCTTCGCTCTCCTTCAATATTAAATGGATAAGCAGTGTGCATTAAGTAATTTGGAAAAATTATTAACTCTTTAATTTTAGGGACAACATTATAGATGCTTTTACTTAAGAAGCCTTTTTGGCCATTAATAAAATCAATTGTTCCATTAGTCTTTATTTTCTTATTTTTAAGCATTTTATTGTTAGTCATTCCTTTTGGTAGTTTTAAATAACCAACACCAGATAAATCACCTTCGTGATAATGTATTGGATTATACTCACCTTTAAATTGCCGAACTACCCAAAGATTTAAAATCTTAATTTCTTTTATCTTTTTTATTTTTTCATTGGATAAAAATTTGATAATATTTTTTTTTAACTCTTTATCTAAATATTTTTTGATAAATTTATCTGAAATTTTTAATTCTTTTTTAATTTGGCTTGCTAATTTTGAACTATAATCAACTTTTTTTGATTTAGATTTTTCATCAAACTCTTTATTTAATACATCTAAAAATTTTTTTGAAATTCTAGTTTTACCTATTGATGGACCAAATGGTTTAATATTTTTCATTGTAAGATTAGATATAGCAAAAGACAATTAAATCAAGATTATGATAATAATCTAAATCCCATTCTTACAGCAACAAAAATAACCAATAAGGAAGTTATTAATGCTAACATTTTGTTAGATAAAAATTTTATATTTAAAAAATTTCCAATTTGTCCTCCTATAAGTGCAACCAAGAAAAGAGGCCAAAAATTTAAAAATTCATTGAATACAATATTTTTTGTTAGTTGTCCTGCTACACCAAAAATAGAATTTATTAAAATAAAGAGAGAAGCTGTAGTTGCAATATGCTTTGGATATCCAGCTTTCATTAAAAATAAGAATGGACTTAAAAATATACCACCTCCAATACCAACAATACCTGAAATAAATCCTATTACAGAACCAACAAAAATAGATAAAATTTTTGGTATTTGTCTTATTTTTATTTGATCTTTGTTAAATGATTTGCTTTCAATTAATAAAAATATTCCAGCAACCATCAAAACAAAAAAAAGCAAAATTTCAAATAGTTCTTTTTCAATTGAAATTGAAGCTCCTAAAAAAGCAAAGGGTATAGATCCAATAAGATACGGTATGAGTAATTTAAGATTAAGATTACCTGTTCTAATATAATTTATAGAACTTCCAGTTACAACAATGATGTTACAAAATAAAGCTATTATTGGAAAAATATAATAAGGAATTTTCCAAATTAACAATAATGCTAGATAGGTAGAACCTCCACCAAATCCAACACTAGAGTAAAATATTGCTGTTATAAAAAAAAATATTGATAGTATAACCATTTAAAAATTTATTATGATTGTAAACATAGCTTTATTAACTGTAACAGATACAAGAACTTTTGATAATGATAAATCTGGTGCAATCCTCGTTGAAAAAATTAAAGAAGCTAATCATAATTTAATTGATAGAAAAATTTGTAAAGATAATAAAAAAGATATTGTTTTAATNTTAAAAGAATGGATTAATAAAGATGATATTGATGTAGTAATCACTACAGGAGGAACTGGATTAACTGGAAGAGACATTACTCCAGAAGCAGTTAGTGAAATTGCTGAAAAACAAATACCAGGCTTTGGTGAAATATTTAGAAACATCAGTCTAAAAACGGTAGGTACTTCAGCAATACAGTCTAGAGCATGTGCGGTGTTAGCAAAAGGTAAATATATTTTCGCTTTACCAGGTTCATCAGGAGGTGTTACTGATGCATGGGAGGGCATTTTAAAATATCAACTAGATATTAATCACAAGCCATGTAATTTTGTTGAATTATTTCCAAGATTAAAAGAAAAATAATTATTTTTGATATTTTTCTTTCCACTCAGAGTAGGGCATCCCATAAATATGATTTCTTGCATCAGGATCTGTAATTTCAACCCCCTTTTTTTTTGCCTCCTCTCTGTACCATCTAGATAAACAATTTCTACAAAATCCAGCTAGATTCATCAGATCAATATTTTGAACATCTTTTCTGTCTCTTAGATGTTGAATTAACCTTTCAAGAGTTGCTGATTGTAATTCTTTTTTAGTATTATCATCCATAATTATATATGTTAGAGTTTCATTTCACTTATGAAACTTTCTGGATCATATCAAATTAATTTAAAAAAACAAAAAGTTTGGGATGCTTTAAATAATCCTGAAATTTTAAAACAAGCAATACCAGGATGTGAAGAGTTTATAAAAAACTCTGATACAGAGTTTACAGCAAAAGCTACAAATAAAATTGGACCTTTTAATGCAACTTTTACAGGTGATATCGAGCTAAAAGAGCTTAACCCTCCTATCAGTTATAAAATATCAGGTTCAGGAAATTCCCCTGTTGGATTTGCTTCAGGAGAAGCAAGTGTAAAGTTAGAAGATCAGGATAATGTAACAAAACTAATCTATGAAGTAGAAGCCAATGTTGGAGGAAAGATTGCCCAAATCGGCTCAAGATTAATTGATATGACTGCTAAAAAAATGGCTGATGTTTTCTTTGGTAAATTTTCAGAATTAATTTCAAAAGAGCCACACTTATCAAAAGAAGCAATTAATGTTGGTGAACAAAATTTTAATAATCAAAATATAAATCATAAAAAACCAAGTCAAAAAATTCTTATTTATTCATCTGCAATTTTAATAGCAGGTATTCTTATTTATTTTATTTTTACTTAAAAAATAATAAATGAATTCTCGCAGAGGTAGAATTATAATCTAATTAACAATTGCTTCTCTATTTTACTTATGATGTAATTATCTTATTTAGGAAGGAGTCAGCTTAATGACAAAAGTTACATTAGAGATTAATGGCAAGAAGGTTGCTAAAGAAGTTCCAGACCATACTCTATTATCGGTTTTTTTGAGAGATAATTTAAATTTAACAGGAACACACATTGGTTGTGATACCAGTCAGTGTGGTGCATGTGTTGTACATATTGATGGAAAATCTATAAAAAGTTGTTCAACATTAGTGGCAGATGTTGATGGATCTAAAGTCACAACTATAGAAGGTTTAGCAAAAGATGGTAAACTTCATCCAATGCAAGAAGCATTTAAAAAAACACATGGATTACAATGTGGATTTTGCACACCAGGAATGGTTATGAGTGCTATTGATTTATTGAAAACAAATAAAAATCCAAACGATCAAGAAATTAGAGAATGGCTAGAAGGTAATATTTGTAGATGTACAGGTTACCAAAACATAGTCGCTGCAGTTAAAGAAGCGGCTACAAAGATGTAATTTGAAAGGAGAAAATATGTCTAGTTTAGTAGGTTCAAGAGTAGAAAGAAAAGAAGACGCAAGATTTTTAACAGGCAAAGGAAGATATACAGCGGATATAAATATTGCCAATCAAACATATGCTGTATTTGTCAGATCTCCTCATGCAAGAGCAAAAATTAAAAAAGTAGATATTTCAAAAGCTTTAAAAGAATCTGGTGTAGTGGAAATTTTAACAGGTGAAGAAATTGCTAATGATAAAATTGGTGGATTAATTGCTGGATGGGCAATTAGAAGTGAAGATGGAAGTGAAATGAAAGTTCCCGCTAACCCTCCTTTAGCAAAAGATAATGCAAATTTTGTTGGTGAACCTATAGCTGTTGTTTTTGCTGAAAGTTTAGATGAAGCTAAAACNGCAGCAGAAATGGTTAACGTAGATTATAAAGTTTTAAAAGCAGTTACTAATCCTGCCGAAGCTATAAAAAGTGAAGCTATTCATGATGGTGTTGANAAAAATCTTTGTTATGATTGGTTATTAGGAGATAGAAAAACTGTAGACGAAGCTTTTGCTAAAGCAGATAAAATTATTAAAGTTGATCTAATTAATAATAGATTAATTCCAAATGCAATGGAACCTAGAGCTTGCGTTGTAGATTATAATACTGCATCAGAAGAAATTACTTTATATACAACAAGTCAAAATCCACATTTATCCAGATTAGTTATGTCCGCTTTTGGTGGTGTTGCTCCTGAAAACAAATTGAGAGTAGTTGCTCCAGATGTTGGTGGTGGTTTTGGTTCTAAAATTAATGTTTATAATGAGGAAATTGTTTGTAGCTGGGCATCTAAAAAAATTGAAAGACCAATTAAATGGGTTGCAGAAAGAACAGAATCATTTTTAACTGATACTCATGGAAGAGATCACGTTACACATGCAGAATTAGCTGTAACTAAAGAAGGTAAGTTTTTAGGTTTTAAAAATGAAACAATTGCTAATCTTGGAGCATATGCAAGAGTATTTGGAACAGTTACACCAACATATCTTTTTGGACCATGTGCTACAGGTGTTTATGTAATTCCTGCAGCATATTCTAATGTTAAAGCTGTTTATACAAATACTGCCCCGGTAGATGCTTACAGAGGAGCTGGAAGACCGGAAGCAACTTATACAATTGAAAGATTAGTGGAAAAAGCTGCGATGGAGTTAGGTATTGATAGAACTGAAATCAGGATGAAAAACTTTCCAACAGAATTTCCATTCAAACAAACACTAGTTCACACGGTAGATTCTGGTGATTATGTTGCTGGATTAGAAAAAGCTAAACAAATGGCAGATTATGCTGGTTTTGAAGCTAGAAGAAAAAAATCTGAAGCTAATGGAAAACTTAGAGG
>JGI26238J51125_1000213_pt1 | contig 21778 bp, 24 predicted proteins | sample SaaInlV_100m_DNA_FD_51125 | JGI IMG/M metagenome (IMG submission 51125) | reverse complement strand
ATGAGAATTATCTAAAATTCTTTGATCACTTGTAAAAGCATGAATTGTGGTCATAAAACCTTTTTCAATTTCAAAATTTTTGTTAAGAACGTTTGCAACAGGTGCCAAACAATTTGTGGTACATGAAGCGGCAGAAATTATTTGATCATTTTTTGTAAGTTCATCTTCATTTACACCAAAAACAATAGTTTTATCTGCATTTTTACAGGGAGCAGAAACTATGACTTTTTTTGCACCATTATTAATGTGTGCTAGTAGTTTTTCTTTTGAATTAAATTTTCCAGTGCACTCAAAAACATAATCAACACCATATCTTTTCCAATTAACATCTTCAATTTTTGACTCTTGGGAAAAAGTAATCTTATTTTTATTTATAATTAAATGATTTTCATCATAATCAAGGTCTGCATTAAACTTTCCATGAACAGAATCGTATTTAATTAGAGCACAACTTGTTTCAGAATTTGACCTGTTATTGATATGTTTTATTTTTATATCTTTATTTTGACTTTCAATGATTGCTCTAATAACCATTCGTCCGATTCTTCCCATTCCATTTATTCCAACATTTATAGTCATATTTTCATTCTAACTAGTTTTTTTGATTTGTTTGCAATGTTTGCTGCTGTCAAACCAAAATGTTTATAAATTTCTTTGTATGGTGCACTTTTACCAAATGTATCAATTCCAAAAGTTAAACCACTATTACCAACATATTTTTTCCAACAATCTGTTGATGCCGCTTCTATAGAAATTTTTATTTTTGTTTCATTGATAATTTTTTGTTTGTATGAATTGGATTGTGAGTCAAAAAGATCTTGGCAAGGCATCGATATCACTTTTGAATATATCTTATCTTTGGCCAATTTATGACTAGTTTCAATTGCCAAATTAACCTCAGAACCACTTGCAAGTATTGTTAAATGAATCTTTTTGTTTGTTCGTAAAACTTCATATGCTCCAAAAGAACACTTATTGATGTTAGAATGTTTTTTTCTTATTGGATCAAGGTTTTGCCTGGTCAAAGATAAAACACTTGGTGTTTTTGAACTTTTTAATGCATGTTCCCAACATTCAATAGTTTCCATTCTGTCTGCGGGCCTAAAAACATTAAGATTTGGAATAGAACGTAAGCCTGACAATTGTTCTATTGGTTGATGAGTTGGACCATCTTCACCAAGACCAATTGAGTCGTGTGTCATAACATAAATAACTCTTTGTTCCATTAGTGCTGAAAGTCTTATTGATGGTTTGCAATAATCTGAAAATATTAAAAATGTTCCACCATAAGGAATAAAGTTACTATGAAGGGCAAGTCCATTCATTATCCCACTCATTGCATGTTCTCTCACACCATAGTGAATGTAATCACTATTAAAGTCACCTGGCTTTATTATTTTGTGATGTTTTGTTTTAGTATTGTTAGATCCTGCTAAATCAGCAGAACCTCCAATTAAATTATTACTAACACTAGTCAATGCATTTAAAGTAAGTTCCGAGGATTTTCTTGTTGCTAAACTTTTCAGTTCTTTAATTGCATTCTTTTTTTCAGTTTTTAAAATTTTTGTAAAATTATTTTTTAGCAAATTATTTATTATTATTTTTTTTCTTTTATAAATTTTGTTCCAATTATTCTCAAGTTTTTGACCTTTTTTTCCAATTTTTTTCCATTCATTTAAAATTTTATTTGGAATTTCAAAAGGTTTGTAATTCCAATTTAGAGCATTTCTTACGAGCTTAATTTCATCTAAACCTAGAGGACTTCCATGAGATGATGATTTGCCCGATTTATTTGGTGAGCCATAACCAATTTTAGTTTTACAAGAAATAACAGTTGGTTTTTTTGCATTTTGTACTTTTTTTAAAGCCTTAAAAATTTCTTTTTCATTATGACCATCGATAAGAATGTATTCCCAACCATAACTTTCAAATCTTTTCTTAAAGTTATCTGAAACTGTCAATCTAGTTGGTCCGTCGATCGATATTGAATTATTATCAAAAAGCATCACTAAATTTTTAAGCTTTAAATGTCCAGCCAAACTCATTGCCTCATGACTTATTCCCTCCATTAAACAGCCATCTCCTGCAAGAACATAAGTTTTGTGATTTATAATTTCTTTATCAAGTTTTTTTTTTAAAATTTCCTCAGCGATTGCAAAACCAACTGCATTTGCAATTCCTTGACCAAGTGGGCCTGTTGTAGTTTCGATACCAGTCTTAGGATGGTATTCTGGATGTCCTGCACATATCGAGTTGAGCTGCCTAAACTTTCTTAATACTATTAAGTGAAATACTTTTATATCCAGTTAAGTGTAATAGAGAGTAAAGTAGCATAGAACCATGTCCTGCAGATAAAACAAATCTATCTCTATTTAGCCAACCTGGATTTTTTGGGTTAAATTTTAGAAAATTTTTAAATAAAACAGTTGCCACATCAGCCATACCCATTGGCATGCCTGGNTGACCAGAGTTTGCCTTTTGAACAGCATCAATTGATAAAAATCTGATGCAATTTGCTAAATCATTGTGTAGTTTACTCAAAATTNTCCTGACTAGACTAAGAAGAATCTATTTAATAATATAAACATATATATATGAATTCTATAAACGAAAAAGAAAAAAAACTAAATATTGCTTTAGATGAATTAAAAAATTTAGATCTCAGCAANCCTAATTTACAAAATAATATTGAAAATTTGAACTCTCAAAAAACTCAATTAGAAATTGAAAAATCTCAATTAGAGGATAAATATAAAATATTATTAGATGATCATGCAAGTTTAAGTAAAAAACTTGAAGAAATTCAAAATAAAGAAAAGTTAGAACAAAAAAAACAGANAGAATTTTCAGAAAAAATTGATGAATTAAATCAGGAAACAGATACTTTATTAGAAGAAATTGATAAATGGCAAATGTAAGTATTAAATTTAATAATAAAGAATTTTTATTATCATGTGAGGATGGTCAAGAAGAGCATCTTGAAGANTTGTTAATTCATATCAATCAAAAGTTTAATGATTTAAAAAATAATTTAGGAAATCTTGGAGAAAATAAATTACTTTTAATTACTGCTGTAAAAATTATGGATGAATACTTTGAGACTAAAAAAAAAGTTGATCAAAAGAAGAGTGAATTAAAAGATCTTTCAAATAAATTTAAAGAATTAAAATCACTTGTTTATGATTACAGAGACAATAAAGAAGGTGAGATTCAAGAATTACAAACAAATCATCTAAATTTTAAAAACGAAATTGAAGTTAATCAAAAAAAATACGAAAAATTGATTGATGAGGCAGCAGATGAAATATCTGACTTTGTTGAAAAAGCAAAGTTGGAAAATTTATCTCAATAAATTCTTGTGAATAAATCCAAGATAAGAAGTAAAATTTTAAAGCTTAGAAAAAAAAATTTCAATGAAAACTTAAAAATCAATTGTGAAAAATTTTTTTCTTTTTTTCAAAAACATAAATTTAATCTTAAAAACCTAGGTGGATATTATCCTTCTAATTTTGAAATTGACGACTTGGAAATTTTAGAATTTTTAGAAAAAAAAAATTATAAAATCTCATTACCAATTATAAAAAAAAATAATCAAATGGATTTCTTTAAATGGTCAAAGAATGACCCATTAAAAATTAACAAATATGGCATCCCTGAACCTGTTTCATCAAAAATATTTTATCCAGATATTTTGTTAGTTCCATTAGTTAGTTATGATAATGATTTCAATAGATTGGGTTATGGTGGGGGATTTTATGATCGTTATATTGAAAAAATTGAAAAAATTAAAAAGGTTACTAAAATTGGATTAGCTTTTTCATGTCAAAAATTAAAAAATATTCCAATAAACCAATATGATAAGAAATTAGACTTTATAATTACAGAAAAAGAAATTTTAAAATGAGAATATTATTTTTAGGAGATGTTGTTGGTATTTCGGGTTGTTCAAAATTAATGAATAATCTTTTAAATGAAATTAAATTAAAAAAAATAGATTTTGTGATTGTTAATGGCGAAAATGCAGCTGCTCAAGGCGTAGGTTTAACTAAAGAAATATGTAATGATTTTTTTAATTGTGGTGTCAATGTAATTACCACAGGAAACCATGTGTGGGATCAAAAAGAGATAATGGAGTTTATAGATAAAGAAGAAAGATTGTTACGTCCTAAAAATTTATGAGCCAGCGCCAGGAAAAGGTTTTAATATTTATAACACTAAGGAAAATATTAAGATTGGAGTTCTTAATTTAATGGGCAATGTTTTTATGAAAAAATGTGAAGACGTTTTTGAGATTTCTGAAAAGTTTCTTAAACAATATAAATTAAAAGAAGACTATGATTTATTGGTACTAGATTTTCATGGTGAAATAACGAGTGAAAAAAATGCAATTGGACATTTTTTTGATGGTAAAGCGACATTAGTTGTTGGAACACATACTCACATACCTACTAATGATGCTAGAATTTTAAAGAATGGAACTGGCTATCAAACAGATGCCGGTATGTGTGGGGACTACGATTCAGTTATTGGTATGAATACTGAAAATTCATTGAATAGATTTTTGAAGAAAAAATCAACTAAACATTTCCCAGCATTGGGCGAAGCTACTTTGTGTGGTGTAATTGTTGATTGTAATATAGAAACTGGATTAGCAAATTATATTGAAAGTTATATTAGTGGGGGCCAGTTAAGCAAAACTTAGAGAAAATTATGTCAGGTCATTCAAAATGGGCAAGTATCAAACATTCAAAAGGTAAGGCAGATAAACAGAGATCTAAAATATTTTCTAAATTATCAAAAGAAATAAGTGTAGCAGCAAAACTTGGTGATAAAGATCCNGTGATGAATCCAAGACTAAGATCTGCTATTCAGGCTGCAAGATCAGCTAATATGCCAAAAGAAAATATTGAAAGAGCAATTGATAAATCTTCAGCAGCAGCAGAGTCAAATTTTGAAAATTTAAGATATGAAGGATTTGGTCCAGATAAAATTGCAGTAATTGTAGAAACTTTAACTGATAATAAAAATAGGACTGCTTCGAATATTAGAACTATATTTCAAAAAAATGGTGGAAGTTTGGGTACACAAGGGTCTGCATCACATAATTTTAATCAATTAGGTATTATTAAGATTGATAAAAAAGAAATTTCTGAAGAAAATATATTTGAGCTAGCGATTGAGTCTGGAGCAAATGAATGTATTTCTCATGATGAATTTCATGAAGTTCAATGCATAATGAGTGAAATTTATAATGTAAAAAAAAAGTTAGAAAAAATAATCTCAAATTTTATTTCGACAGAAATTGAGTGGGTTCCACTAAATAATGTTGATGTTAGTAAAGAAAGAGAAGAGCCAGTAATTAATTTTTTAGAAACTCTAGAGGATGATGATGATGTGCAAAATGTTTATTCAAATGTAAACTTTGGTAATAACTAATGCTAGTTATTGGAATTGATCCAGGAATCTCAGGCTCAATTTGTTTCTTTCAAGATGGAAAAATTATTGATGTGGTTGAAATGCCAACAATGACAGAGGGAAAAAAAAATAAAAAGCAAGTAAATGGCTCTCAAATTTTTAATGAAATTTCTGAAAGAATTAAAAAGATTGATAAAAAGGATATTAAAGTAATCATAGAACAAGTATCAGCAATGCCAGGTCAAGGTGTGACTAGCATGTTCAATTTTGGTCAATCATATGGAATACTAAAAGGAATATGTTCAGCAATGCAATTACCCATGTATTTTGTAAGACCAACAAAATGGAAAAAATATTTTAATCTTATCAATTCTGAAAAAGATGCGAGCAGAACAAGAGCAATTGAAATTTTTCCTTATTTTTCACCTAAATTATCTAGGAAAAAGGACAGTAATAAAGCTGATGCAATTTTAATAGCCAGTTTTTATTATGAAACTTACAAATTAGAAGAATAATCAAAAACTATAAGACAAATTCATGACACATTTAAGTGTGAAGAGTAATTATGGAAGCTGATATCGCATCACAAGCAGTTGGACTGGGTACAAACACAGATTTTTCATTATTGAGCCTATTTTTAAGAGCAGACATAGTTGTTAAATCAGTAATTATAATCCTAATAGTTTGCTCAATTTACTCTTGGGCTGTAATTATTGAAAAATTTAGATTATTTAGAAANATAAATAAATCATCAGAAGAATTTGAGGAAAAGTTTTGGAATTCTAAATCTGCNGAGAATTTCTACAATGNTTTACCAACTAATTTAGAGGATCCGATGGCTTTAGTTTTTCAGGATGCAATGGAAGGTTTATTAAAAAAGAAATCTAAAACAAATATAAGTGAGAGAATGACTGCAATGTTAGAAGTTGGGGCTGAAAAACAGATGACAAAAATTGAAAAGGGATTTACTTTTTTAGCAACAGTTGGTTCTACAGCTCCTTTTATTGGTTTGTTTGGAACTGTCTGGGGAATAATGAACTCATTTCAATCGATAGCAATATCAAGAAATACTAGTTTAGCTATTGTAGCCCCAGGAATAGCAGAGGCATTATTTGCTACAGCTTTAGGATTGCTAGCTGCAATACCAGCAGTTGTTGCTTATAATAAATTTAATACTGACTCACAGAAATATTNTCAAAAACTAGAAAATTTTTCAAAAAGATTTTTAACAATTATTTAAATGGCTTTTAAACTTAATCGTTTATCAAAAGAACCCATTAGTGAAATCAATGTAACTCCTTTCGTAGATGTTATGCTTGTTCTTCTCATTATTTTTATGGTTACGGCNCCNTTATTAACTGTTGGAGTGCAAGTTGATTTACCAGAGAGTTCAGCAGACTCTCTTCCAGAAGAAGCAGAACCACTTACTCTATCTATTAATTCAAAAGGTGAAATATTTATTCAAGAAGCAAAAGTTGAATTTGACAATATAATTGCAAAAGTTTTGGCAGTTTCAAAAAATAGAACAGATACAAGGATTTACGTTCGAGGTGATAAAACTATTAATTATGGAAGAGTGCTTGAAATAATGGGTCTATTATCAGGCTCTGGTTTTACAAAAGTTGCACTAATATCAGAACCATTGAAGCAAAGGTAATTTGAAGTGAATAGAAGTTTATTTATTTCTTCTGTTTTACATGGTGCTTTAATTTTTATTACAGCTATGAGCTTACCATTTTTGGCAAAAAAACCATTTGATATTCCACCAATAGTTTCAGTTGAGCTAATTCAGATTGCAGAAAAGACAAATATACCATTTGCTCCAAAGGCAAAAAAGATAATTGAAAAAAAGAAGAAAAAAAAATTAAAAGAGAAAGAAAAAAAATTAGTATCAGAGCAAGCGCCTCCAAAAAAAGTTAAAAAAACAAAGACTAAAACAGTTGTTTCTTTGGATGAAAATAAAGAAAAAATAGAAAATCAAACCCCTGAAGCAGTTCCATTGCCAGATAAAACAGTTAAGAAAATTGAGACAAAAAAAGAAAACAAACAAAACCCAGACAAATTAGATGAAGAAGTGAAACAAGTTTCAGAATTTGAAAAAAAAGAATTTGTTGACTTAGATAATATTGCAAAATTAATTGATAAAGCAAAAGAAGATACAGCAGAATTGATTAAAAAAAATAACGACATTACTCAAGATCAAGATAAAAATATTGTAACTTCTGGGTTAACTTTGAGTGAAGAAGATGCTTTAAAAGCTCAAATTTTTGGATGTTGGAGTATTCCTCTGGGATTACCATATAATGAAGATTTGTTAGTAAGAATTAAATTAATGCTTGAGCCAGATGGTTCGGTGGCAAAAACTGAAATATTAGATCATGCAAGAATGAATAAACCAGGTCAGAGTTTTTATAAAGTATTAGCCGAAAGTGCGTTAAGAGCTGTAAAATTATGCCAACCCCTAAGAGTCCCAACGACAGGCTATGAAAGATGGAAAGAATTACAATTAAATTTTGATGCAAGAGAGATGTTAGAGGGTTAAGATAAAAAAATGAAAAAAAATTTTATAATTTTATTGTTAATGATTTTAATTCCAATTAGAGCCTTTGCTTTAATTGAAGTAGATATTACCAGGGGAAATCTAAGCCCACTTCCATTAGCGGTATCCCCCTTATCGATTGATGATAAATCTAGAAAAAGTTTTGAAAAAATCCTTAGTGAAGAAAATATTGGATCTGAAATTTCAGTTATTGTTGAAAATAATTTAAGAACATCGGGTCTTTTTAATCCACTAAGTAAAGAAGCATTTTTACAAGCACCAGATATTGCAAATTTAAAGCCAAGATTTGAAGATTGGAATTTAATAAAAGCTCAAGCACTTATCACTGGCAAAGTAACNTATGTTGATGAAAAATTAAGAGTTGAATTTAGATTATGGGATGTGTTGTCAGCTAAAGAAATGATGGCCCTTGCATTNACCACAGTTCCAAATAATTGGAGAAGAGTTGGACACATAATATCAGATAAAGTTTATGAAAGATTGACAGGAGAAAAAGGATATTTTGATACTAGAATAATTTATGTTGCTGAAGAGGGTCCAAAAACACAAAGAATAAAAAAATTAGCAATTATGGATCAAGATGGAGCAAATAATAAATTTTTAACACTTGGTAATGAGCTAGTATTAACTCCTAGGTTTAATCCTGCTAGTCAAATGGTTACATATTTGTCATACTTTAAAAATTTACCAAGAGTATATCTTTTAGATATTGAAACTGGAACACAGGAAGTGGTCGGAGATTTTCCAGGAATGACATTCGCACCAAGATTTTCTCCAGATGGTAAAAAAATAATAATGAGTTTTGCTAAAGATGGCAAATCAGATATTTATACAATGGATTTAGAAAATAGAATAGTTGAACGAATTACAAATCATCCATCAATTGATACTTCTCCATCTTATTCTCCAAATGGAAAATTCATAGCTTTTAATTCTGATAGAAGTGGGTACCAGCAAATCTATATTATGAAGAGTGATGGTACTAATGTTAAAAGGATTTCATTTGGTAATGGTATCTATGGAACGCCTGTTTGGTCTCCTAGAGGAGATTTGATAGCATTTACTAAGTTGCATAAAGGAAATTTTTATATTGGTGTTATGAGAACTGATGGTTCTGGTGAAAGATTGCTAACTGAAAATTATTACCAAGAGGCGCCTTCTTGGTCACCAAATGGCAGAGTTTTAATTTTTTATAGAGAAACAAAAACTAACGCAAAAGGTGAAGGATTTTCTGCAAAGTTGTGGTCAATTGATTTAACGGGCTATAATGAACGATTAGTTACAACTCCAACAGATGCGTCCGACCCATCATGGTCATCTTTATTGAGTAATTAGTTTAAATTACTTGATTTTTAACTTGAAACCTCTAATTAGTTATGAAAAAGTAAGAAATTGAAATTAGCAGCAAGGAGCAATTTAATGATTTTAAATAAAATTTTCAAAAACACACTTTTAGTATTAGCAGCATGTTTAGTGTTATCTGCGTGTGCAACAAAAAAAGAGGTGACTACAGACGCTACTATATCAGGTCAAATGCAAAGTGATGTTTACACGGGAACAGACTCAGTAGAATATTTGGCTGATGGAGTTAAAGACAGAGTTTTCTTTGCAACAAATGAATCGATTTTAACTACAGCTTCTAGAGAAACTCTTAGAGCTCAGGCTGCTTGGTTAAGAAAAAATTCAAACATAAATGTGGTTCTTGAAGGTCATGCGGATGAAAGGGGTACTAGAGAGTACAATTTAGCTCTAGGAGAAAGAAGAGCAAATTCAGCAAAAGACTACCTAATGACATATGGAATATCTTCAGACAGAATATCGGTTTTAAGTTATGGTAAAGAAAGACCAGTAGATGCTGGTTCTAGTCCATTAGCTTGGTCAAAAAACAGAAGATCTGTAACTGTTAAAGCAAATTAATAATTTAAATTTAAAGACCCTGAAATGTAAAGTTTTAGGGTCTTTTTTTTGCCATTTTTATAAACATAAATCAATTTAGTGATGAAATTTTTAACAAAATTAATATTTTTAAAGTTATTAGTTTTATTAAATATAGCTTGTTTTAATATTTCATTTGCCGACAATCATAATATTTATGAGACATTGGAAATTATAAAGAACGATATTAAGACACTTGAAAGAGCAGTTTATTCTGGCTCAATTGAAGTTAAAGCAGAAAATAACGAAATCTCAACTACAGAATTAGATTCCAACTCTGAGGATGTGCTTACAAGACATTTATTAAAATTATCTGAAGTTGAAGATCAATTTAGACAATTAACTAATAAATTTGAAGAAATAAATTTTAAATTAGATAAATTATCAAATAGATTATCTAAAATTCAAGCCGATAATCAAATACGATTTCAAGATATAGAAACAGTGATGAGTTCTGGCGAAGTTACGACCAAACTTACCTCAAAACCAAAAGTAGAAACTAATGAAGTATTACCTGGTAGCTCTCAACCTCAAGACCTTGGTTCAATTTCATATAAAGATACAGAAACTTCAGAAACATCTCAAAAAATTGAATCTGTAGATACTACTGCATCAGTTGTTACTGAAACTTTTCAAGCTGAAGAAAAGATACTGCCACAAGATTTAACACCTAAAAAACAATATGAATTTGCTACAAGCTTTTTAAAAGTTGGGGACTATAGTACCGCTGAAAGAGCCTTTAGAGAATTTGTTTTGTCAAATAGTGAACATGAATTAGCTGGTAGTGCTCAATATTGGTATGCAGAGACCTTTAGAATAAGACAACTTTATACTGATGCTGCATCAGCTTACTTAGAGGGATATCAAAAATATCCAAAAGGAAATAAGGCTCCTATAAATCTTTTAAAACTTGGTGTATCAATGGTACAGATAGGAGAAAAAGATCAGGGTTGTAAAATGATTGACGGAGTTCAATTGCAATACCCTAAAGCAACCCAATCTGTAATTCAAAAAGCAAAATATGAGTCCAAAAAATTTGAATGCAACAAACAAGACTCATAAGTTCTTATTTAATAAATTAAAAGATAAGAGGACTTTACAAATTTATAATAAATTTGAGAACAATCTTAATATTAATAAAAATTTTATCGTAGCTGTTTCTGGGGGTCCTGATAGCCTTGCTTTGTCATTTTTGACAAAAATATATTCAATTAAAAAATCTTTAGATGTTAGATATTTTATTGTTGACCATAAGTTGAGAAATAATTCTACCTCAGAAGCAAAAAATGTTCAAAAAAATTTAAAAACATTTTTAATAAATTTAAATATTTTAACATGGAAAGGAATCAAGCCTAAAAAAAATATCCAATCTATTGCTAGAGATAAAAGATATGAATTATTGATTAATAAAGCAAAAAAATTAAAGATGAATAATATTTTACTGGGTCATCATTTAGATGATTTATTTGAAAATTTTTTTATAAGAATTTTAAGAGGAAGTGGACTCAATGGGCTGGTTTCTTTAGATAAAGAAACACAAAGAGATGCAATTAATCTAATTAGACCTTTAATAAATTTTAATAAAAAAGATTTGATTTATCTTTGTGACTTTATATTTGGTTCACATGTTGTAGATCCATCAAATGAAGATGATAAATTTAAGAGAGTTAAAGTAAGAAATTTTTTAAAACAATTAGGTTTAGAGGGATTAGATAGAAGCAAATTTCATCTAACAATAAAAAATCTAAAACTTGCAAATGAAAATATAAAATTTTATGTTAAAAAAAATTTAGAAAAGAACTTAACTATTTCACAAAAAAATAAAAATACAATCCTAACAGAAGATTTTTTTTCTCAATCAGAAGAGGTTGTGTTTAGGTCAATTGTTGAGGTAATAAAAGTTGTAGGAAAAAAATATTATCCTGTAAGAGGAAAAAAAATTGATAGGATTATTAATTTAATAGGTACCAAAACTTCATTTAAGGTTACTTTGGGTGGTTGTGTAATTAAAAAAGTTAATGGAACAGTTATATTGTCAAAAGAGTAATAAAATTCTAATATTTTATGATATTTTGCCACTTGTTAAACTTGCAATAATTATTATCTTATACTCATGAATTTAAAAAATCTCGCAATGTGGGGAATTATAGTCTTCTTAACTATTGGTCTTTACAACATGTTTAAAAATCCCCAGTCAAATGTTAGAGGCGGAAATCAGATTATATTTTCAGAGTTTTTAACTTCAGTAGAAAATGGAGAGGTTTTAAAAGTTGATATTCAGGGAAATAATATAAAGGGAGTTTTTTCAAATGGTAATTCATTTTCTACATATTCTCCTAACGATCCAAATTTAATTGAAAAATTATCAGACAAAGGAGTAAGTATTTCAGCTGCGCCTTTAGAAGAAAAGATGCCATCATTGTTTGGTGTGCTTCTGTCATGGTTTCCAATGTTGTTACTAATTGCTGTTTGGATTTTTTTTATGAGACAAATGCAAGGTGGTAAAGGTGGTGCAATGGGATTTGGTAAATCTAAAGCCAAAATGATGAATGAGCTTAAAGGAAAAGTTACATTTAATGATGTTGCAGGAATAGAAGAAGCCAAAGAAGAAGTTGAGGAAATTGTAGAATTTTTGAAAGACCCAAAAAAATTTAGTAGATTGGGTGGAAAAATTCCCCGAGGAGCTTTATTAGTTGGACCTCCAGGAACTGGAAAAACTTTATTAGCAAGAGCAATCGCAGGAGAAGCAGGAGTTCCTTTTTTTACAATTTCAGGCTCAGACTTTGTTGAAATGTTTGTTGGTGTAGGAGCATCAAGAGTGAGAGATATGTTTGAACAAGGTAAAAAAAATTCACCATGTATAATTTTTATAGATGAAATTGATGCTGTTGGAAGAAGTAGAGGCGCAGGTTTAGGTGGAGGAAACGACGAGAGAGAACAAACTTTAAACCAATTACTAGTTGAGATGGATGGTTTTGATACAAACGAAGGTGTTATTATAATCGCTGCAACTAACAGACCCGATGTACTTGATCCAGCTTTATTAAGACCTGGTAGATTTGATAGACAAGTTGTTGTGTCTAACCCTGATATAATTGGAAGAGAAAAAATTTTAAAAGTGCATGTTAAAAAAATTAAGATGGCACCAGATGTTAATTTAAGAACTGTAGCAAGAGGAACCCCAGGTTTTTCAGGTGCTGATCTTGCAAATATAGTTAATGAAGCAGCTTTATTGGCAGCAAGAAAAAATAAGAGAATTGTAACTTTAACTGAATTTGAAGAAGCTAAAGATAAAGTGATGATGGGAGCAGAAAGACGCTCAATGGTAATGACAGAAGATGAGAAGAAATTAACAGCATATCATGAAGGAGGACATGCTTTGGTATCCATTAATATGCCTAGTTATGATCCAATACATAAAGCTACAATTATTCCAAGAGGTAGAGCACTTGGTATGGTAATGAATTTGCCAGAAAGAGACAAGCATGGGTATTCAATTAAATATTTAAAAGCTAGAATGGCAGTATGTTTTGGTGGAAGAGTTGCTGAAGAAATAATATTTGGAAAAGATGACATATCTACAGGAGCAGGTGGTGGAAGTGGATCAGATATCAACCAAGCCACTCAACTAGCTAGAGCAATGGTAACAAAGTATGGAATGAGTGAAGAAATGGGTCCAGTAGAGTATGGAGAAAACCAAGAAGAGGTATTCTTGGGAAGATCTGTTACCCAAACGCAATCAGTTTCAGAGGAAACTTCTCAAAAAATAGATAAAGAGATAAGAAAATTAATTGATGAAGGTTATGGCCAAGCAAAGAAAATATTAACTGATAAAATTGATGATTTACATAAAATCGCAAAAGCTCTTATAACTTATGAAACTCTGTCTGGAGAAGAGATTGAAAATATAATTAATAAAAATTTATACCCAAAAGATAAAATTATTGAAAAACCAGAAGAAAATGACGATCAAAGTTCAGCCTTAGGTGCGATGGGCCTGAAACCAAAAATAGTTCATTAAAATAAATGAGAAGATATTACACGAGAGTGTGTAATTTCTATTATGGCAAAGAATCAAAATTATTAGTAAGTAAAAAAAAAACGCTTCCTTTAAATAATAATAAAGAAATATCATTTGCTCATTTAGAAATAATTTCAAGACGATCAAAAAAAAAAATTTCTATCAAAGAAATAGATAACTTGCCAAATTTATTGAGAAAACAAATAAATTTAGATTTAAAAAATATTCAGTCAAAAAAAAAGAACTTTGCAAATTTAAATTTTCAAAAGATACCAAATATAATGGGAGTATTAAATCTTACTCCAGATAGTTTTTCTGATGGGGGAGAATTTAATTCTAAAAAAAAAGGAACTGATCATGCATTAAAAATGTTTCAATCAGGAGCAAATATAATTGATGTCGGTGGAGAGTCTACTAGGCCTGGATCAAATGCAATAAATATAAAATTAGAATGGAGCAGAATAGAAAAAATAATAAAATCTATAAGTAAAAAAATTCCTTTATCACTCGATACTAGAAAATCAGAAATAATGGAAAAAGGTATAAAATTAGGAATTAAAATGATTAATGATGTATCTGGTTTGAGCCATGATGCTAAAACTATAGATATTTTAAAAAAATACAAAATTCCTCTTGTCATTCAACACACTCAAGGAATTCCTGAAAATATGCAAAATCATCCACGTTATGAAAATGAATTGCTGGATATATATGATTTTTTTGAGAAAAAAATTAAGTTTTTAAGATCTATTGGTATAAAACATAGTAAAATAATTATTGATCCAGGTATAGGTTTTGGAAAAAATTTAAAACATAATATGAATTTAATTAGTAATATTTCTATTTTCCACTCACTTGGCTTTCCTATACTTGTTGGCAATTCAAGAAAAAGATTTATTAAAGAAATTTCTGGAAAAAATGATACTAAAAATAGAATTGGAGGAACAGTTGCTTCATCAATTTATTTGATGTCTCAAGGAATTCAAATTTTGAGAATTCATGATGTTAATGAATTATTGCAAGGAATAAAAGTCTTTAAGAAATTATTTAAAAACTAATGACAAAAAAATATTTTGGTACAGATGGGATAAGGGGAGCAATTAATAGTAAAAATATTAATGGTGATATGTTTTTTAAATTTGGATTGGCTTCTGGAACATATTTTAAGTCACAAAAAAAAAGAAAACAAACTGCGATAATTGCAAAAGATACTAGATTGTCTGGCTATACACTTGAACCAGCATTAGTGTCAGGACTTACTTCTGCTGGAATGCATGTTTATACACTAGGTCCATTACCAACAAATGGCCTAGCTATGCTTACAAAATCAATGAAAGCAAATATGGGAATAATGATTACCGCTTCTCATAATCCTCATCATGATAATGGATTAAAGTTATTTGGTCCAGATGGCATGAAATTATCAGACAAAATTGAAAAAAAGATTGAAAATCTAATTGATAAAAATATTAAAAAAAATCTATCAAATCCAAAAAAATTAGGAAGAGTAAAGAGATTAGAAAGTGGTACAAAAGATTATTTAAAAATTTTGAAAAAAAATTTTAGTAAAGAATTTAATCTAAGAGGATTAAGGATTGTAATTGATTGTGCGAATGGGGCAGGTTACAAAGCTGGACCAGAGTTGCTAAGATCATTAGGAGCAAAAGTAATATCAATTGGTATAAATCCAAATGGTCTTAATATTAACAACAAATGTGGATCAACTTATCCAAATAAAATTAAGTTTGCTGTAAAGAAAAATAATGCACATCTAGGTATATCTCTTGATGGTGATGCTGATAGAATTATTATGTGTGATGAAAAAGCAAATATAATTGATGGTGATCAAATAATTGCAGCCTTAGCAACAAGATGGAAACATAAAAAAATGTTAAAAGGAGGTGTAGTTGGAACATTAATGTCTAATTACGGTCTAGAAAATTTTTTTAAATCTAAAAAAATTAAATTTATTAGAGCAAATGTAGGTGACAGATACGTAAAAGAAAAAATGAAAAAAAATAATTTCAATTTAGGTGGTGAACAATCTGGACATATTATTTTAGGAAAATTTGCAACAACTGGAGATGGCTTACTTGTTGCTCTTGAAGTATTGTTTGCAATTAGAAAAGGTAGAAAAGCTAGTGACTTTTTTAATAAATTTCAAAAAACACCACAAATATTAAAAAATATTGAAGTAAAAGATAAAGAAATAATAAAGAGCACTGAAGTAAAAAAATATATAAAGATTGCAGAAAAACTAATCAAAGGACAGGGCAGGATATTAGTAAGAAAATCTGGCACGGAGTCAAAAATTAGAGTAATGGCCGAAAGTAATAATAAAAAGCTTCTGAATAATTGTATAGATATTATTTCAAAAAGAATTAAATAAATTGAAGCCTAAATCAAAAATATTAATTATAGCAGGATCTGACTCATCTGGTGGGGCGGGCATTCAAGCAGACATTAAAACTGTTACAGCATTAGGATCTTATGCTATGACTGCTATAACAGCAATTACATCTCAAAATACAACTGGTGTTAAGTCAATAGTTGCCCTTGACCCTAAAGAAATTTTAAATCAAATATTATTTACTTCAAATGATATTAAGCCTGATGGTATAAAAATTGGCATGTTACATTCAGCTAAAGTTATAGAATCTGTTATCAAATCACTTGAGATTATTAATATTAAAAAGATCGTATTAGATCCAGTAATGGTTGCAAAAGGTGGGGCAAAATTGATAGATGATAAAGCAATTAATTTACTTAAAAATAAATTGATTAAAAAAGTTATTTTGATTACACCTAATATTCCTGAAGCAGAAATTTTAACTAAAACTATCATAAGAAATAAGGAAGACATGATTTATGCTGCTAATAAGTTAATAGAGTATGGGTCAAAAAATGTTCTTATTAAAGGTGGTCACTTAAAATCTAAATTAGTCCATGATATTTTTGTTAATAAATCTGATATTAAAATCTTTAATAGTCAAAGATATAAAACAAGAAATACTCATGGAACTGGATGTACTTTATCTAGTGCAATAACTACATTTTTGTCATGTGGAAAACCTTTAAAGAAATCTTGTGAGCTTGGAATTAAGTATGTAAGTTCTGCCATAACAACAAATCCAAACTATGGTAAAGGTCATGGTCCAATTAATCACCTCAATTCAATGAGTATAAATAAAAAATTTAGATAATGAAAAATATAGTTGTAGTTGGATCTCAATGGGGAGATGAAGGAAAAGGAAAAATTGTTGACTGGCTTTCAGAACAAGCAGATGTAGTTATTAGATTTCAAGGTGGACACAATGCTGGCCATACTTTGGTTATTGATGGAGTTACTTATAAATTAAGATTATTACCATCTGGAATTGTTAGAAAAAATAAAGTTTCAATTATTGGAAATGGTGTTGTAGTTGATCCTTGGGCTTTACTTGAGGAAATTGAAGAAATAAAATCAAAAGGTGTTGATGTAAATATTAATAATTTTATTATTTCTGAAGCAGCAAATTTAATTTTACCATTCCATAGAGAAATGGATGAAATAAGAGAAGACGCAGCTGGTAAAAGCAAAATTGGAACTACAAGAAGGGGAATTGGCCCAGCATATGAGGATAAAGTGGGCAGAAGATCGATAAGAGTAATGGATTTAAGATCTGAAAAAAATTTGGATCAAAGATTAGAAGCAGTACTTGTTCATCATAATGCAATCAGAAAAGGTTTGGGAAAAAAAATCTTTGAAAAAGAGCAGTTAAAATCTGATTTGTTAAAAATTGCGCCAAAAATATTNCAGTTTTCTCAACCAGTCTGGCTCAAAATTGATGAATTTAAAAAACAAAAGAAGAGAATTTTATTTGAGGGTGCACAGGGAATTTTACTTGATGTAGATCATGGTACATATCCTTATGTNACATCATCTAATACTGTAGCTTCAAGTGCNGCAACTGGTTCAGGATGTGGCCCAAATTCTATTAATTATGTTTTGGGTATTACAAAAGCCTACACAACAAGAGTTGGAGAAGGTCCTTTCCCAACTGAATTAACAGATGATATTGGGGAATTATTAGGTACACGTGGAAAAGAATTTGGAACAGTAACAAGTAGGAAAAGAAGGTGTGGTTGGTTCGACGGAGTTCTTGTTAGACAAACAATAAAAATTTCAGGCATAGATGGTATTGCACTTACTAAACTAGACGTTCTTGATGAANTAGATGAAATTAAAATGTGTGTTGAATATGAACTGGATGGAAAAAAAGTAGATTATTTGCCTGCTGCTGTTGAAGATCAGTTAAAAATAAAACCAGTATACAAAACTTTTCNGGGATGGAAAACTTCTACTAATGGAATTAAAAATATGGAAGCTTTACCTGAAAATGCAAAAAAATATATTTATGCAGTAGAAGATTTTATAGGTGCAAAAGTTTCAAGTATATCCACTAGTCCAGAAAGAGAAGATACTATTTTAGTAGAAAATCCTTTTGATATTTAATTAANAGGTAATAGGTTTTTTGATTTAGCTAAAAGCAGCATATGCTTTTGAAGTTTTTCAAATGCTTTATTTTCTATTTGTCTAACTCTTTCTCTGCTAATTTTATATTTTTTACTCAGATCTTCCAATGTTGTTGGGTCATCATTTAATCTTCTTGAATATAAAATTTCTTTTTCTCTATCATTTAAAACTTTAATTGAATTTTTTAATAAATCTTTTCTTTGTTCCATTTCTTCTTGGTGTGCAAATTTAAGATCATGATCCAATTCTTTATCAACTAACCAATCTTGCCACTCATCCCCATCTTCACCAACTTGTGCATTTAAAGAAAATTCTTTACCAGAAAGCCTTCTATTCATTGAAATTACTTCTTCTTTACTCACATCAAGTTTATTAGATATTTCANTTACGTGTTCATCTCTTAAATCACCTTCTGCTTGAGGGGCAATTTGATTTTTAATTTTTTTTAGATTAAAAAATAATTTTTTTTGTGCAGTAGTTGTTCCAATTTTAACTAAACTCCATGATCTTAATATATATTCTTGAATGGATGCTTTGATCCACCACATAGCGTAAGTAGCTAGTCTAAAACCTTTTTCTGGTTCGAATTTTTTAACTGCTTGCATAAGACCCACATTACCTTCAGAGATCATTTCATTTACAGGAAGACCATATCCTTTATATCCCATTGCAATTTTAGCAACTAATCTCAAGTGGCTTGTAACTAATTTTTCTGCAGCTTTAACATTTCCTGTAGTTTTCCAATTTTTAGCCAGCATGTATTCTTCTTCAGCTGCAAGCATTGGGAATTTTTTAATCTGCTCTAAATATGCGGACAGACCTCCTTCATTAGAAAGAGCTGGCAGGTTATTATTAAATGTTCTACTCATGGCTGTATTTATTTAATTAACTATACTAAATTTTCAATGATTTATTCGTTAGTATTTCTAAGCGTTTTTAATAAATTATTTAATTCTTGTGGCAAAATTGAGGAAAAAACCATTTCTTCATCAGTTTTAGGATGAATAAACCCTAAAGTTTTAGCATGCAAAAATTGTCTATTTAGTTTGGAGATTAAACTTTCCAATCCCATGTCAATATTTTTTAATTTCTTATATTTTTTTTTATACTTATCATCTCCAACTATACTGTTTCCCATATGAGTCATGTGAACACGTATTTGATGAGTTCTACCAGTTTCTAATTTGCATTCTANTAAACTTAATGTTGGTGTTTTATCATTTTCGAATGTTTCTATAGTTTTATAATTTGTTATAGCTTGCTTACCTTTGGATTGGCTAACTTCCATTAATTGTCTATTTTTTGAACTACGAGTAATATAAGTTTCAATTNTTCCAGAAGAAGGTCTTAATTTACCCCAAATTAAAAGTTGATAAACTCTTGTAATAGTATGATCACTGAATTGTTTTGACAAGTGTTCATGAGTTTCATTATTTTTTGCAATAACAACTAATCCAGATGTGTTTTTATCTATTCTATGAACTATACCTGGTCTAAGTTCATCGCCAATAGTTGAGAGTGAATCTTTATCATAATGCATTAGTGCATTCACAATTGTTTTATCGTAATTTCCAGCACCAGGATGCATAATTATCCCAGCTGGCTTATTGATTATCAACAAATCTTCATCTTCATGAATTATTTCTAGTTTAAAATTATAAGGTTTTAAGGAAGCCTCTTCAGGCTCTGGGATATTAAGACTTAACTCATCACCTGTTAAAACTTTTTTTGAAGGACTTTTTATAATCTCATCGTTTAATTTTAGTTTTTCTTTTAGGATTAAGTTTTTAATTCTAGTTCTGCTAATTAATTCCTCTCGTTTGTTGATTAAAACGTCAACTCTCAGATTGTTTTCACTTTCTTCTACAATAAAATTAATGTTTTTTTTCATAAAATGTAATATTAATACTATATGCGCTTGTAGCTCAACTGGATAGAGCGCCTGACTTCGGATCAGGAGGTTCTGGGTTCGACTCCTAGCAGGCGCACCATTTAATTGATTTTATTAATTAATTAAATTGCATGTTTCATCTAATATTTTGATGCTCTTTTCAACCTATCATTTATTGTTTTGCCAATCCCTTTATTTGGAATTTTTTCAACTGCGATCATTTTATAACCATCTTTTTTAATTGTTCTTAATAGTGAGTATAGATTTTTAGCAGATTGTTTAAGATCATTTTTTTTACTTAAATAGTAGTAGTTTTTAGAATTAGCTTTTCTTTTTTTTGTTAACACAAAGGCTTCATTTTTTTTGGGTTTCTTAGCATTAATTCTTAATGGAACTCCAGGAGAGTAATGTAGGCGAAATTGACCAGGTGAAATTTTGTTTTTTGAATTATTTTTTACTAAAATTTTTTCTTTTAATATCTTTTCTATTTTTGAAACATCTAATCCTCCGTATCTAAGCAATGTTGGTTTGCTCAAAAGATTGATGATTGTTGACTCTACTCCTATTTGGCATTTACCTCCGTTTAATACATATTTTATTTTTGACCCAAATTCCTCAATAACATCCGATGGTTGTACAGAACTTAATTTGGTTGATATATTTGCACTAGGTGCAGCCAAAGGATAAGGTAAACTTTTAAGTAGCTTTTTAAATAAAGGATGTTTTGGAAAACGAACAGCAAGGCTCTGCTGTTTATTGGTTACAAATTTAGAAATTTTAGAATTTTTTTTTAATTTTAAGATAAATGTAATGGGTCCAGGAGAAAATTTTTTATAAAGCTTGATGAAATTATCATTAATATAACAATCTTCTTTAACCTTTTTAAAATCTGAATAATGAACAATTAAGGGGTTATTCATGGGTCTTTTTTTTAACCTAAATATTTTTTTTACAGATAAGTCTGAATAAGCATTTCCAGCTAATCCATAAACTGTCTCAGTAGGTACGGCTACACAATGATTTTTATCTAAATATTTCTTAGCTTTTTTTAAATTTGATTGAATAGATTTCATGTATTAATAATCATTATTATATGAAAGATAAAAATTTACCACTTGATAATGACCCAAGTTCACTCGAGGAGCTAACAGATAAAGCAAATCAAATAATTGAATCTTTGGAAAATGAAAAAGATTTAAATAATTCTGTTGAAAACTATCAGAAATTACTGAAGTTAAATAATATTATTGAAAAAAAATTTCATAAAAGTTTTAAGTTTATAAGTGAGGAAACAAATAGAAAAGTTAAAGAAATTATCAAAAAAAAATGAAATACAAAATTGCTAAAATTGCAAAAGATACAAATCTATACTTAAAGAGATTTATTGATAAACAAAATAATTCTAAATTAATCCCATCAATGAAGTATGGATTATTTCCA
>JGI26238J51125_1000209_pt1 | contig 22201 bp, 21 predicted proteins | sample SaaInlV_100m_DNA_FD_51125 | JGI IMG/M metagenome (IMG submission 51125) | reverse complement strand
ATCTAAATTGATTAATGAGTTTGTTAACAGGCCTTGGATCCAATCTGATGCCGTGGATGTGTCGTGTACCCATCCAGATGATATAGCAAACTCCAATCCCTGCGAATACGAGTATCCACCAATAGGAAGTGACGGACTGGTAAGACGCATTAACTTTAATAAACTGGGATTCTGCAAGTGAGACGTGGGGTTCTTAGTGCTCATGGGTATGCTGATGCTTACCATCATTTTTATAAGCCCCCGACTCTGGTTCAAAAGAGGCCTCCTGGTGTTCAACCACCAGTCCTAGGGAGCGTACCATATCGTCCAAGACATGGTCATGAAGATAACAAAGTGAACCGTCTCCGATTTGCAGAGGTACGTGGCGGTTTCCTAAATGGTAACAGGCGCGGGACAACAAATGAGAATTCGGTTCATGAACGATGGAAACTGATTCTAAAGACGCACGTACTTCGACAACTTCACCGCATGAACTACGCAACAAATCTCCGTGACGTAATACAACACCTCTATTCAAAATAAGAGAAGCCTCATCACCATTGTCAAGGGTAACTCGTAGACGACTTTTTTGTCTCTGATCAAATGGCAGGGTTAGAGAAGTAAAAAAAGTTCCTGTGTAACTCTCAATGCGCTCTATGATCTCCAACATGGGTCATTTCCGAAACAGCAATAATATGAGAAGCAACCTTTATCAAAAAAGAAAATAGCGCTGCGCTAAAGGCAAGACTTCCGCAGGTTCACACGTTAACAACTCCCCATCCGCACGGACTTCATAGGTTTGGGAATCCACTTCTATCTTTGGTTGATAGTCATTGTGTATCAAATCTTTTTTTCTGATTTGACGAGTATTCTTAACTCCAATGATCTTCTTATTTAATTTTAGTTTTTGTCCGATGCCATCATCGCAAGCTGCTTGCGAAACAAAACTCACACAGGTTTCACTGCGGGCACCACCCAAGGCACCAAACATTGGTCGGTAATGAACGGGCTGTGGAGTAGGAATAGAGGCATTAGGGTCACCCATCGGTGCCGCTACAATCATCCCACCTTTGATCATCATCGCAGGCTTTGCCCCAAAAAAAGCTGGTTTCCAAAGCACGATGTCCGCAAGTTTCCCGGGCTCAATCGAACCCACTTCATGAGCAATCCCGTGAGATATCGCTGGGTTAATCGTATACTTTGCCACATAACGTTTGGCGCGAAAATTATCATGGCGATCAGGGTCTGGCTTCAGCGCACCCCGCTGCACTTTCATCTTGTGAGCAGTTTGCCAGGTTCTGGTTATCACCTCTCCGATGCGGCCCATCGCCTGCGAGTCTGATGCGATCATACTAAAGGCCCCAAGATCATGCAGTATGTCTTCCGCCGCGATAGTCTCCCTTCGAATCCTTGATTCGGCAAATGCAACATCCTCTGGGATTTTTGAGTCAAGGTGATGACAAACCATCAGCATGTCTAAATGCTCGTCGACCGTGTTAACCGTAAAGGGGCGTGTGGGATTAGTAGAGGAAGGTAAAACGTTTGCTTCCCCACAGGCCTTGATGATATCGGGAGCATGCCCACCACCTGCACCTTCTGTATGATAGGTATGAATGGTTCGGTTTTTAAAAGCAGCAATTGTATTTTCGACAAAACCGGACTCATTCAGAGTATCGGTATGAATCGCTACTTGAATATCAAATTTTTCAGCCACGCTCAAACAGTTATCGATAGCTGCCGGTGTCGTNCCCCAGTCTTCATGTAGTTTCAAGCCCATGGCACCTGCCCGGACTTGCTCCTCCAAAGCCATCGGCAAACTAGCATTNCCTTTACCAAGAAAACCAAAGTTGATTGGAAGTTCTTCAACCGCCTGATACATGCGTTGAATGTTCCATGGTCCGGGCGTACATGTAGTTGCATTGGTGCCAGCTGCAGGTCCCGTTCCACCACCAATCATAGTGGTGATACCAGACATTAAGGCATCATCAACTTGCTGTGGGCAAATAAAATGAATATGGGCATCGATGCCTCCAGCTGTAGCAATCAACCCCTCTCCAGCAATGGCTTCTGTTGAAGGGCCAATGATGATATCCACGCCTGACTGAATATCAGGGTTACCGGCTTTACCTACCCCAACAATACGACCCTCTTTTATTCCAATATCCGCCTTAACAACGCCCCAGTGATCCAAAATTAAGGCGTTGGTTATGACCACGTCGACGGCATCTTTCGAGGTACGTTGACTTTGCCCCATACCATCTCGAATGACTTTACCGCCTCCAAACTTTACTTCTTCACCGTATGTCGTTTTATCTTCTTCTACTTCTATCCACAGTTCCGTGTCACCCAACCTTACGCGGTCGCCCACGGTAGGGCCAAACATATCTGCATAAGCACGACGGTCAATAGTACTCATGACTTTTTCTCCAGTGGGCCCATAATTTTTGCGTTGAATCCGTAAACATGTCTGGAACCCGCATAGGCAACTAACTCCACCTCTCGAGATTGCCCCGGTTCAAAACGAACCGCTGTTCCTGCTGCAATATTTAATCTAAAACCACAGGCCGCCTCGCGGTCAAACTCCAATGCAGAGTTAGTCTCATGAAAATGGTAGTGCGAACCAACTTGAATCGGTCGATCCCCTAGGTTCGCCACTGATAACGTAATCTTTTTGCGTCCTTCATTTAAGACCAACTCGCCCTTTTGAATCGCATATTCTCCAGGAATCATGTCTTTGTCCTTTACACTATTGGATTGTGAACCGTAACTAGTTTTGTCCCATCTGGAAATGTCGCCTCGACTTGCACCTCATGGATCATTTCAGGAATACCATCCATAACGTCTTCCCGCTTGAGCAACTGGGTTCCATGACTCATCAGATCGGCAACACTTTTGCCTTCACGCGCTCCTTCCAAAATCGCAGCCGATATATATGCCACCGCCTCGGGATAATTCAGCTTGATTCCACGCGACAATCGTCTTTCTGCCAGCAAACCAGCTGTAAAAATAAGTAATTTATCTTTTTCTCGAGGCGAAAGTTCCATTTTCCTTCCTTATTATTATAGAGATAAAAACTAACATCTAACAACAAGCATGAAATGAATTCACCCAGCTCATGTGTTCCATATACGCGGAATAACAGCCTCCTGACCCCGCAAAGCCAAGCGCAATAATTGCCAAGCTTTTATAAAGTGCCTTTTCACATGTTCTACACTATTTCCCAAGTATCGGCAAAGAATAATGCCATCCACCAAAGTTACTGAAAACAAATCACCATTTTCCGGTGAACCAATATTTTGTCTTAATAAATCAACAAGTTCTTTTCTTTTAGTAAGACAAAAGAAACTTCCCACAACCGGCTTTCCTCCCAACCCCCATTTTGCATCCAGAATCGCGTCATTTTCCCTAACAACAAGCCTATCCAAACGAATCAGTCGCCCATTTTGAAAAATTTCTAATTTCTGGATCAATTGGCCTTGGGAAAAAGTCTCTCCAATCGCAGGCCTACCCAAACACAGAATATCCCAACCGATAAAATGGCTTTCTCTGGATAAATCAACTCTCGTTTCAAGCTTTACCTTGGCACCGGAGAAAAAAATATTTTCAGAGGGGAACCACTCTAATACTCCATGATCAGCTACCGTAATTGTCTGCTGTTGATAGGCTTCGTTTCCGGCACTTCTATAAAATTTACCTGCAGCGGGAGTAGTCACCAAGACTTTTGCGTTCGGGTCCACCTCAATTTTCACATCAAAACTATCACCACCTACCACCCCTCCCGGTGGATGCAAAATATAGACATGGCATGCCCCACTTGCCTCCGGGTAAAATGCTTTCTGCACCTGTAGTGGCCCCTGGTGTGACCTTTTATTTAATACCGTTTTATTATTTTCTTCGATAAATTTTAGATAAAGCTTGGCTTTCCAACCTTCACTTAAACCAACTTCATCTAAACAGGATGTAGTCATAACTTCGATACGCGTAGGTAATAATTTTGCAATCATACGCTAAAACTCTAGGCCCAGAANNAAATATTAATGGTTATNTATCCGNNTAATTTCTGTACGGGGACAAGGGATACAAAGATACATATCGAGCACCTTCCCGCATGTTGAAATTTGGGCATATTTATACAATAATGAGTATATGTTTATAGAAAATTATTTTACATTCAAGGAATCATAGAAACTACTTACCTTGTATTCCCATCAGACAATTCTCAATCAACGGATAAAAATTGAATTGGATAATTTTTGCAAATGAAAAAATATTTTAAAGTTGTAGGATGGATTTTTCTTGGAATTTTTCTACAGTTTAAATTTAGCGCCCTTTACGGAATAGTTTTTCTAGAAAATCTTAATTTTCATGATCGTTCTTACTTCGTTGAGATGAAGTTGGTGCCCGCAAGCCAATCGGTGCATTTGCTTACCATGAAGACGACTGTCCACCATTCGTTAGGGTCTGATTATTTTGCCAATGTTTATATTCCCAATGATTACAAGGTAATAAACAAGGCTACCTATGCTGGAGCAGAAACCATTCCAGGTTACCTTGCGTATAAGATGAACATGAAAAGAAAATACCGCGATGTCTTGAGTTCCGAGGATTTCATTATTGCGCCATCTGCTCCCGACAAAACTATTGAACCCGCACCTATTCTCATCCATTTTGAGAACATGGAACAACGCCTGCATACGGACAAGACGTTTGAATTATCCATCAGCAACAACATAATGGCATTGAAGGGACCAAAGCGGGCCGAAGCAACCTATCCACAACAATGGGGAATGTAACAACTGTCCCGCTTCAACATTCAATCGCATCATGAGAACTAGATTTCGAGAGTTTAAAGACTACTATAAAATACTGGATGTCGCCGAAAACGCATCAGATATAGAGATAAAAAAATCTTACCGTCAACTGGCGCTTGAACACCACCCCGACCACAACAAAAATGATCCTGACAGTGAGGAAAAATTCAAACAAATCACCGAAGCTTATGGTGTCCTGATAGATCCTCTCAAACGAAAAGAATACGATCGATTTCGAGCTGACCATCTGGCAGGCCGAACCAACGAACACTCCCAGTTTAGGTACACACAACAAGATATTTTTGAGGAGATGCTTCGTAAGGGTTTTGGTAAGGATGTATTTGAAGAATTGAATCGCGAGTTTTCAAAGTCAGGGTTTCGATCTGGCAACTCGTTTTTTCAAACCACACTGACGGGCGGTGCTCTAGGAGGAATCGTTCGGGTTCTTGGGATGATCCCAGGTCCTATTGGACGAGTAGGCCAAGGTCTTCGAATAGCACATATGGTTGGCACATCCCTTTTCGCACTAAAAAAAATGCGTGATGCTAAATCAACAGGTAACCTTAAAGATCAACCAAATATTAAAACGCCCGACATTCTTGAGTCCATGAAAGGAGTTTTCAATAAAGGAACAAACAGCCAAAACTCTCTTGATTATAATTTAGCCATGAGCATACCTCCTAAAGAAGCACTCGCAGGAGTTAATAAAAAAATTTCATACGAAATAGACGGAACTCCTGAGCAGTTGATGATTCGCATTCCTGAAAAATTTCCCCCTGGTGGAAAATTAAGAATCAAAGGTAAGGGGCACTCTAAAGATAAAAAACGGGGTGACCTGATCCTTCAAATCAAGGTAGACTCCTAAACCCGTAACATATCTTTTTCACAACTTGAAAATCCATCAACACATGAATTTTTAAATAAGTTTATTCGATGAAAAAAGAAGAAATTATAAAATATTGGAGTAGTTTTTTTGCCGATCTTCTAGTCGGAACTTTCAAAAAACTCCTCCTATTCGGATTGATTGGATTTACTCTCGGGCTAATCGGTCTTTTCATAATGGATCATTTCGTTATGGAAGAACTGGGGTGGAGCACTTGGATTGTGTCGACAATCCTGGTTTTGTCTTTCGGCTGGTATACCGGGTTTGGCACTATCTTCGGGTTGATTGCCTGTGTAATTCAAACCTCTAGCAAAAAAATTGCCGAGGCACTAGTCGGACTTCATGACTTACTCGATCTATTGACTCACGGGGTGGTAGAAAAAATCCCCCGATTTAACAAAAACATTCCTCGCGACCAACTGGAAGATACTTTCGACAGGATTGGGAAAAATTTTCTTAAACAATTGCGACTCAAACAAGGAGTCACTGCTTTTCTCTCACGCATCCTGTTTGGGACCATCCTTAAGGTAATCAAATTCTTTTTTCTAGATAGCGTAGTAGAAGAATTATCGAAAAAAGAAACCGATATCACATCGTCCGACATCGAGCATGCGGTGCGACGGGTGGGGGTGGAGATGGTAACAGCACCTATTTTAGAAAAATTTATTTATCTTCAAATTCTAAATTTTATTTTATTCGCCTTAAGTTTCGCTGCCCCAATTGGAGTTTTACTCCTTTTTTAAATTTCCACTTTACTACTCATGTTATTTTCATAAAATATGGTGTGACTTTTTTAAGAAAATAAAAACGCGCGTCAAGATAAGAACAAACATAATGAATCAAATTTGGGTAGACAGAAAGTCAATAACTGGTTTTATTTTAGGAGTGTGTGTGCTTGCCTTGGCAGGACCGACAAGTGCAATGACAAAGCAAGAACTCCAGCGAGAAGCTTTGATTGAGAAAGTTAAGTCTCATGACAAACTACTTGAAACGCTCCAAAGAATTAGTTGGTTTGGTGACATGAGACTGCGTTACGAAATAGTGGATCGAGCCAGTGATAACTCTACCGCTAATGATGCTGACGGTCATCTGGATACAGACCGGGCAAGAATTCGTTTTCGGTTTGGAGCCAGGGCGCATGTCTATGAAGACCTGGACTTCGTTTTTAGACTTTCCACTGGTGGTGATACTGCATCTACATCGGGGAATACGACTCTGGATGGAACCTTCGGGAATGAAGCTATTTCACTTAATCTGGCCTACGGCTCCTGGGAGTTCATGAATGGATTGATCGTACAGGGAGGAAAAGTTAAAAACCCATTCATGAAATCAGAAGTAGTCTGGGATAATGATGTGAACCCTGAAGGACTCTCCCAAATCTATCAACAAAAATTAGGCGACACCACCTTACAATTTGTTGCGGGTCAATACATAGTCGAGGAAACGGATCGTAAAAACAATATTGATTCTGACGATGTTATTCTTTTGGCATGGCAGGCACAACTTCACCAGAAAACTAAAGCCGGAAAATTTAAATTTGCTGTGGCATTGTACGACTATCATCACCTAACCGANCAGGGAAGCGCTATTACTAAGCAACTCGGCAGCGGTGATGGACAGAGGAACAGCCAGGTTACGGGAACCGATGTCAACACAACAAACATGCAGACTTTGGATTTTATGGCTGATTGGTCTTCCCCTATAGGTAGCAAACATGGCAACCTTTTCTATGAATATGCCGTTAACACTTCTGCCGATGCTCCTGCAGGAAATAACACGATAGCTCAAGATCTAGACACTGCCTGGCAACTGGGATTCAAGTTTGGTGACAAGAGGGTTAAGAAGGCTGGACAATGGCAAATCAAGACCCTTTATCGAGTTGTTCAACAAGATGCGGTCTTTTATGCTTTAACCGATTCTTCCTTTCATCAGGGTGGAACCAATGCCAAGGGTATTGAGCTCGGGGCAAAGTATGCAATTAGAAAAGGCATGCAACTGGGTTACACCTTTTTTAACACCACAAATGAACGGGGAGATGTGAATGGCGGAAAATTAGATGTTCCCGGGCAACACCAACTTGATTTACAGTTTAGTTTTTAAAGATTAATTTTTACGTTTTTTGCCAAAGGCAAAACTGCAATTTTCCTATAAAAAAGCTTTAATAAAACGTATTATAGTTAAATCGAAATTTTACGTTTTCCAGAGAGGTTAAAAGTATATGCGAACCATACTATCAATGTTTTCAAAGTCTCCATTCAAGCCTTTGGTGAGTCATATTAACCAGGTTAACGAATGCGTCAACTTAATCACTCCTTTATTCGAGGCTTATCAGTCTAAAAACTACGGAAAAGTTGAAGAGATTGCGAAAGACATATCAGATCTTGAACACAAAGCAGACCAAATCAAAAGTGATATTCGGCAACATTTACCGCAAAGTATTTTTCTACCCGTAGACAAAAGAGATTTTATGCGTCTTTTATCTGCCCAAGATGATATCGCCGATGCTGTAGAAGATTTGGCTGTTCTTATGCGGATAAAAAATATCGATGTCCCGGAGGATCTTTCTAAGCTTTTGGTGGACCTGGTTAACTACGTTGTTGGCTTAGCGAATGATGCATGCAACATGATACGCGAATTAGAAGATCTATTGGAAGCCTCTTTTGGCGGGGCCGAAGCAGAAAAAGTAGAGGAGATGGCCTTACATTTAGGAGTGGGTGAATACGAAGCCGATAAAAAACAGTTTTTGTTAGCGCAAAAACTATTCTCTTTAAATGATCTCAGCGCTGCTGACTTGTTTTTGCTAAACGAGTTGATTAAAAAACTTGGTGCCGTAGCTGACCAGTCTGAAAAAATTGGTAAAACTCTTCACATGTTTCTTTCCCGTTAATTAAACACTCTAAATATTTTAATCACTCATAAATCAACACAGAGGTAGTTTTGGATTTAAGCACTTTCTTGATGGTCTTTGCTATAGCTGCCTGTATCTACATGGCATGCAATATTGGCGCGAATGATGTTGCTAATGCAATGGGTACGAGTGTCGGATCGGGGTCACTCACCTTCAAGCAGGCTATCTATGTTGCTGCAGTAGCTGAATTTGCTGGTGCCTATTTTGTTGGCGGTCACGTATCCGATACTATTCGAAAGGGAATGCTTGATCCAGAAATTTTCTCGGATGCTCCGCTTCATCTTGTTTATGGAATGATTGCGGCATTAGTTTCAGCGGCTTTATGGCTTAATATTGCCAGCTACCTTGGATGGCCTGTTTCAACTACTCATTCCATCGTAGGGGCGGTAGTTGGGTTTGGTGTTATGGCCGGAGGAGTTGATGCCATCAATTGGGGTAAGGTCTGGAGTGTTGTGGTGAGTTGGGTTGTCTCCCCTGTAATGGGAGGTTTGGTTGCTTTTTTTCTTTTCCGGTTTCTGACTAACCAAGTTTTCAGAAGACGTAACCCACTTCTATACGCCAAACGAATTTTACCCTTCATGGTATTCTTGGTTTGTGTGATTCTTGCCAATGCCATGTTTTACAAGGGGCTTAAAAACCTACATCTTGACTTTTCTTATCCCGAGGCATTGACGTATGCCATCATTTTTGGAATGGTTGGTTTTCTAATCTCTAAGCCACTCGCAAAAAAAATCCCAGATGTTCCAAAAAAAGAAATCCACAAACAGTTAGAAGCAACAGAAAATATTTTTAAGTACCTTCAGATCACAACCGCATTTTATATCGCCTTTGCCCATGGATCCAACGATGTCGCAAACGCCGTAGGTCCTCTTGCCGCAGTCGTTTCAATTCTAAATAGTGGGACCGTAGCAATGAAAGTTGCCATGCCAACCTGGATTCTCGTTTTGGGTGGTGGATTTATTGTGTTCGGACTTTTGGTTTGGGGAAGACGGGTTATGGAAACAATAGGAAGCAAAATTACCGAGATCACTCCTTCGCGTGGTTTTTGTGCTACTTTTTCCGGTGCTACAGTAGTACTGGTCTGCTCTAAAATGGGGTTGCCGGTTTCTACCACTCATACCCTGGTCGGTTCAGTCATCGGAGTTGGACTGGCCCGGGGTCTACCAACACTGAACCTTGGAATCATCAAAGAAATTGTAATGTCTTGGCTCGCTACGGTTCCATTTACTGCTCTTCTATCCGCTATCTTGTTCAAACTGATGCTCTTGACACTGGGCTAATTTCCTTACAAATAAACGGCATTGATTTAAAGATTATTTTTATATAACCTTTAAAGAGTACCCCTATTTTAACCGTTAAATAGAGCAAGACTTAGTTATTTTTAAAAAAGGGTTTATGCGTAGACGTATCCGAAAGTTTAATAGCTATTTGGTATTGCTTGTCCCGGTAATTGGAATCCAATTCCTTTTACTCCCTTTTTACCATTTCCATCCAGACCACCAGCATTCTCATTCTGGGGGCCTACCATCGCACCAGCATAATGCTTATTTCCATTCGATTGAATTGGACAGTATTGCCCATCTTACTCACGCTCACGACCACAATTCAGCAGACCACCATTCTAAGAATAATGATGATGAAACCGAGCTAAAAGTCGATCTAAATAAAGTAACCTTGAAATCCAAAAATTCATTCAAGGTTTTAAAAGTTTTCTCCACTTTTCCACCAATCAGTATTCTGCAGAAGCTTAATATTTACGACCTTTCAACAAAATTGAATGACTTCTCCCGCCCAGCATTTCAGCTTCAACTCCGAGGGCGCTCTCCGCCNTATTATTTCGTCTAAGCTAACAATCCAAAAAAACACCTTAATTTAACCGCGGCGCGTTACCAAAAATTACTGATGGTTTAACGCTGTAATGAACTTGTCATTTTAAGCACCTATGAAACGTTCGATTATTTTTTGGAGCGTTGTATCCTTGTTTAGCATATTGCTTCTCTCTATTGCNTCTGCCAACCAAGATATAGAGCTTCAAACTAAAACTAAANGTTCACTTCAACTCACAATTAAGGAAGCTGCNGCCAAAGCTCTGCTCTATAACCCGACTTTGTCAGCATTTTCCTTAGATAAACGGGTCAAGGAANCTCAAACCCTGCAGGCTGGACTACGCCCTAATCCACACCTGGCAATAGCAGTTGACGATGCAGCGGGCTCGGGAGAGTTTACTGGGTTTGACCATTCCGAAATAACAGTTCAACTTGGGCAATTAATTGAGCTAGGTGGCAAGCGCGCTACCAGAGTGAATGCAAGTCGAATTTCAGAAAAACTAGCCGACTGGGACTATAACGGAAAGCGTCTTGATGTGTTGACCGAAGTAAATAAGACCTTCATACAAGTTTTAATGGCCCAACACAAAGTCTCTCTATCAGAAGACCTGATTAAACTTGGAAAGAAATTTTACAATGCAGTCAGTGAAAGAGTACTCATAGGAAAGGTAGCTCCAATACAAAAAGTCAAAGCGGGTGTTGTTCTCTCCACTTTCAAGCTCGAAACACAAAAAACAAAGCTGATGCTAGAGCAATACCGCAGAAAGTTATCATCCACATGGGGGATTACCGAACCTGACTTTGTATCAGTTGTTGGCAACCTTTTTGAAGTTTTTCCAGTACCTCATTTAGAAACACTTAACCAAAAGATATCTGAGACGCCTTATCTTAAACGCTGGAAAACTTTGGAGGATAAAAGTAAGGCCATACTCGAAGTTGAGCAAGCTAAAAAAACTCCAGATATAACAATTAAAGGAGGATATCGGCGACTAGAACAAACCAATGATAATGCCATAACATTCGGGATCTCTGTTCCTCTTATTTTTTTCAATAGAAATCAGGGGGCAATATCAGAGGCACAGAATAATTTAGCCAAAACAAAAGAGGAGAGAAGGGCTGCCAACATCATAGCAAACAAAAACTTTTTAGAAGCATATCAGGCTCTTGTTCTTGGACATTCTCAAGCAAGCACCCTTCAATCCGAAATGATACCCGCTGCTCAAAAAACATTTGATGCCATCAACGAAGGTTATCGTTTTGGTAAGTTTGGTTTTCTAGATGTTCTGGATAGTCAGAAAACCCTATTTCAAATAAGGGAACAATATTTGGATGCCTTGGCGGATTATCACATCGCTCTTACAGAAGTTAACCGCATGACAGGTGGATTGGTATATGCCGATATTAGTACTAAAAACTCAGCAATGGAGAAAAATCTAAATGAAAAATAGATTCCCATTTTTAGTTATCCTCATTTTAGGCATCGGGGTATTTCTAGGGATTCAGGTTTTACAATTGGAACCCAAAAAATTAATTAAATTAGACGATTCTCATGAACAGAGAACAGATTCTAATATTAGCTCAATTGAACGAGGTTCTCATGGTGGGTGGATGTTTTTTGGTGGCGATATCCAATTGGAGGTTTCAATTTTTGAAGCAGGTATCCCACCTCAATTCAGAGTTTATCCCAGCAAGATTTCAGGTGAGAAAATACCCCCAAGTGAGGTTGACTTAATTATTGAACTACAACGCTTGGACCGAATAGATTCAATAAAATTCAAACCTACTCCAGAGTTTCTTTTAGGTACTCAAACTGTAGTTGAACCTCATTCATTTGATTTGAATATTAAAGCTCAGTGGCAAGGCAATGACTACAGTTGGAAGTTTTCTCAAATTGAAGCTCGCGCCAAAATTTCCGCGGAAGTAATCAAAACTTTAGAAATAACGACCACTAAAGCAGGCCCTGCTAAAATAAAAATTATTCAATCGTTGACAGGAGAAGTCAGTCTCAACGAGGAAAGGGTTGTCCATATTGTTCCTCGTCTTGATGGGGTTGTTACAAAAGTTTTTAAGGATTTAGGCGATCGAGTAGAAAAGGGGGAATTGCTGGCCACTCTAGAAAGCAGAGAACTTGCGGACGTAAAGATCCGTTATCTGTCCGCAGTGAAAAAATCAAAGCTAGGCTCAAAAGATTTTGAAAGAGAAACGCTTGTTTATAAAAACACCCGAACGATGCTGCGCCTTCTTGANCAACAATCAGATCCTGAAGAAATTGAACGCCACTTGAATAGTCTTGTGATTGGTGAGAGTCGCAAGCTTCTTATCCCCGCATACTCGAAGTTTAAATTGGCTGATTCGGTTTATCAACGCGAAAAACAACTTCATGAAAAAGGTATTTCTTCTAAGTCAGAATATCTTCTAGCGCTTGACGATTACAAAAGTTCGAAAGCCAAATACTTAGCGTTGAGAGAAGAAATTTCATATAACGGCGATTGGACTATTCAGCAAAAGCAAAGGACCGCCGAGATGAATCAACTAAATTTGCAAACAGCAATTCAAAAGTTGCAGGCATTGGGTCTGTCCACAACTCAAATTAAACTTCTAGAAACACAAGAAAACCCTATATTCACCCAGTACGAGTTAAGGTCTACCCTAAGTGGTCTTGTTATAAAGAGACATCTCACAACTGGAGAAGCCATTAAAAAGGATGACAATATATTTGTTCTGGCCGATTTTTCTGATGTCTGGGTCAATATCGCAATTCCAGTGAATAACATTAAAGCCGTAGAACTTGGGCAAAAGGTAAGAGTCATTAATGAATCTATGGGGATTGAGGAAAGAGGTCGTTTGACATACTTAAGCTCCATCATTGACGAAACAAATAGAACCGTTACAGGACGCGTAGTCATTCAGAACAAAAAAAACTTGTGGCGTCCGGGAACTTTTGTTGAGGTTGAACTAATTGTTGAAGAGCGGCCCGTCCCAATATCTATAAAGGCAGAAGCTATTCAGAATCTACGTGATTGGTCTGTTGTCTTTGTGAAGTATGGAGACTACTTCGAAGGTCGTCCTGTCGAGCTTGGAGTTAGTGACGGGATTTGGGTCGAAGTATTAGATGGTTTGTCAGTTGGAGAAGAGTACGCAGTGAAAAATAGCTTCACCGTTAAAGCTGAAATAGAAAAATCAGGGGCTACTCATTCACATTAGATAAAACCAAATTATGTTCAATAAACTAATACAGTTTTCAATCAAGCAAAGATTATTAGTGATTACAGCTACCATCTTTATGGGTGTTTGGGGAGCTTACAATTTTTCAATCCTCCCCATTGATGCAGTTCCCGATATCACTAATGTTCAGGTTCAGATTAACACAGAAGTTCCTGGCTTCACCCCTCTAGAAGTTGAACAACGGATCACATTCCCCATAGAAACAGTTATTGCCGGACTACCCAAACTAAAAAACACTCGTTCATTATCACGATACGGATTGTCTCAGGTCACTGCTATTTTTGAAGATGGTACAGACATCTACTTTGCAAGGCAATTAATCAGCTCACGTCTTCAAGCAGTCAAAGAAATTTTACCTGAGAATACAGAACCCCTTATTGGCCCTATCGCCACGGGACTTGGGGAGATTTTCATGTGGTCAGTCGAAAGGCAAGATAATTCTTCTAATAAAAATCAGGAAATTCCCTCTCTAATGGAACTAAGGGAAGTGCAAGATTGGATCATACGACCGCAACTATTCAATGTTCCCGGTGTTACAGAAGTTAATAGTATTGGTGGCTATGTAAAACAATATCAAGTTGCTCCTGACCCCAGAAAAATGATCGCTTTCGGGGTTAGCTTTCATGACCTGATGGAAGCTTTGAGTAAAAACAATTCAAATACGGGTGCAGGATACATCGAACATCAAGGTGAACAGTATCTGGTTCGATCTCCCGGCCAAGTGAAGAATTTGAAAGATATTCGACAAATTGTACTGGGAAGTCATGACGGTGTTCCCGTATACATAAAAGATGTAGCAGAAGTTAAATTAGGAACAGACCTGCGAACCGGTGCGGCGGTTTTAAACGGAAAAGAAACGGTTTTGGGAACTGTTTTCATGCTTAAAGGAGAAAATAGTCGTTCGGTTTCTTTGCGCGTCGCAAAAAAAATGAAAGAGATCAACCAAACACTACCTAAAGGAATTGTAGCTAAAACTCTTTACGATCGTACTCACCTGGTGAACGCAACCTTGAAGACAGTAAGAAATAACCTTCTTGAAGGAGCATTGCTAGTTATCGTAATTCTTTTTCTTTTACTTGGGAATTTTCGGGCAGCTCTCATTACCACTCTCGTGATACCGCTTTCCATGTTATTTGCAGTAACCGGTATGGTAGGAAATAGAATTAGTGGAAATCTTCTCAGCTTGGGAGCGATCGATTTTGGGATCATCATTGATGGAGCTGTAATCATTGTTGAAAACTGTTATCGCAGATTGGCACAAGAACAAAGAAAATGTGGACGAATACTTACCAAGGAAGAACGGTTTAACATAACTAAAGACGCGGCACATGAGGTCTCCCGCCCAAGTATCTTTGGTGTTTTTATCATCATGATAGTATATCTTCCCATTCTCAGCCTAACCGGGATCGAAGGGAAAATGTTTCACCCTATGGCCTTTACAGTTCTAGCAGCATTAACTGGGGCATTGATCTTGTCGATAACTTTTATTCCCGCGATGATCGCACAGTTTGCTTCTGGCGAGATAAATGAAAAAGAAAATTTTTTACTGAATAAATTTAGAAGAATCTATACTCCCTTGCTAGATTACTCTCTGGCCAATCGCTCCGTGACCATAAGCTCTGCAGTTGTGCTTGTCACCCTCAGCATATTGTTATCAACAAAAATGGGAACCGAGTTCATCCCAAAACTAGATGAAGGCGATATGGCTATTCATGCCTTACGAGTTACGGGAACCAGCTTATCCCAGGCTATTTCAATGCAAGATGCCGTCGAAGAAAAAATCAATGAACTGCCTGAAGTTGATTATGTTTTTTCAAAAATTGGAACAGCCGATATTGCGTCGGATCCTATGGCACCAAGCGTGGCCGATGTGTTTGCTATTGTAAAACCACGTAACCAATGGCCTGACCCACGTTTATCCAAATCTGACTTTGTTCACAAGTTGGAAGAAAAATTAGCCCTAGTACCAGGAAATAAATACGAAATCACCCAACCTATTCAAATGCGATTTAATGAATTGATAGCCGGCACCAGAAGTGATATCGCTGTTAAAATTTTTGGAGACGACATAGACAGTCTTGTTTCTTCAGCAGATGAAGTTGAACATGTCCTTGCAAATATTCCCGGTGCAGCAGATGTTAGAACAGAGCAGGTTACCGGACTTCCTGTATTAACCCTCAAGTTAAAACTTGATACGATGGCTCGCCTAGGTATCAATGTTTCCGATGTTCAGGATACAATAGAAATTGCGATTGGAGGAAAAAGCACAGGAAAAGTATTTAAGGGCGATCGACGTTTCGATCTAATCGTTCGACTTCCGGAATATGCACGTAAGGATTTTGAACTCCTTAAAAACATACCAATTCCTCTTCCTCAGAAACGTTCCCATACTATTTTACCAACTACTATTACCAATACCTCTTCCGGTCACTTCACTTATATCCCCCTAGGTGAGGTAGTAACCTTTGAAGTATTGAAAGGCCCCAATCAGATCAGCCGAGAAAATAGTAAAAGGCGAGTGGTAGTCACCGCAAATGTCCGCGGAAGAGACCTGGGATCATTCGTTGAGGAAGCACAGAAATCCGTTGAGAAAAACATCTCTCTCCCTTCGGGTTATTGGATTTCTTGGGGAGGTCAATTTGAACACTTAATCTCAGCAGCCAAGCGTCTCTGGATTATCGTTCCTGTCGCTCTAACATTAATTTTCTTCCTCCTATTTAGTGCATTTGGATCTACAAAAAATTCTTTACTTGTTTTTACTGGAATACCTCTAGCTCTAACCGGGGGATTTCTTTTACTTTGGATACGCGGAATTCCTTTATCCATTTCAGCAGCCGTAGGTTTTATCGCCTTGTCTGGAGTTGCGGTATTAAATGGAATCGTTATGGTTTCTTTCATCGATAAGCTTCGGAATGAGGGGGTGGCACTTGACGATGCGATTCGGCAGGGGTCGCTCATTCGGTTGCGACCTGTCTTAATGACCGCCTTAGTTGCCTCCCTGGGGTTTGTACCTATGGCCTTGGCAACTGGAACTGGTGCTGAAGTCCAACGCCCCTTAGCAACGGTGGTAATCGGAGGAATCATATCTTCCACAACCCTCACCCTACTGGTTTTACCCGCCCTATATCGAAGCTTTTATACATCCAAATAAATTTAAAAGGTATTTATTTTTAGTCAATCTAGTCAGTCGGGTTCGGTCAAACTGCGGAGTGTTTATCTTAGTGAGAGGAGAGGATCAAGTTAAGCTAGTACAGTCTTTGATCAAATCGGTGTAGCGATAATCATCAGTGATTCAATTTTTATAATATCCTTACAAGATTTTTTCGTCTTGCATTGCCACGGTTCGGATCTTGAAATCCAAACCGTTGGAGGTGGCAATGGCAATCCGAATCTTCATTTAACTATTCGTCAATTTGAGAAAAAATAATTAGCTTTATGACCCCAAAAATAAAACATTTTGTTTCAGAACCCTACAATTTTAGATTTGCGAATGTTGCATGATCTGGCTTAAAAAAAAAACCAAGTTTCACTTAAATCATTGAATAGTAGTCTTTTAATGCAAATCTAATCAAGCAATGGGTTTGGTTTCCCAACATAATACTGAGGTCAGCTGGTGGTGAGTTCTTCTTGGGGGTGCCCCAGGTAGAGGAGTCCATCGGATAGTGAGTAGTTATCAGGAAAAGTACTCACTTTTTCATTTATTTTTTCCTGCAACTCACGGTAAAGCACTTCGGCTTCGTCAGAATCCATCCCGCTATTAATCTTGTAGGAATAGCCTAAGCTTAGATCGTGGTCTGGTGGAGTATAAAGCTCTGTGATTCCCCATTCCGACGGGTTATTAGCAAGTGGAGTGCCTTTTTCCAGGTCAAACTGAGAAATAATACAGGAAAACCCAGGTGAACCGAGTATACGTTGGTTGTTAATAACAAAATCAACTGACTCCCTAGCTTCCGCTGGTGTCTCCGTCGGGAATCCGGTAATGAGATAGAAATGCATACCAATGCCAATACGTACGCACTCCTCAACAATTCTATCAATGACCTCAAGTTCAACACCCTTCTTCATGGAGTCCAACACACGCTGATTGTAGGACTCAAGACCGAATATCAATTTTCGACATCCGGACTCATATAAAAGCTCCATTCTATTTTCCGTAAGCAAACTTTTTTCAAACTTCAACTCCCCAGTCCATTTGATATCAAGGTTTGCCTCAACAATTTTACTAGCAAAAGTTCGCATGAAGTTAATTGGAAGTGCCTCATCAGTGAAGAAAAAATAATCACAATCGTATTTTTCTTTCAGTTTTTTTACATCACTGACTACATTTTCAGCGTATCGAACGTGAAAGTCCATATGGTCAAAGGGAATTGAACAGAAAGCACATCTTTCCCAGTAACAACCACGAGAGCCCATAATAGGAAGACACCTCTCCGGTGAAAGATACAAATCGAAGGGCATGCCATCAAAGTCTGGTGTCGGCAATTTATTTAGTTCTTCTTTTGCAAAAGGACGGTTGACCTTCACCTTCCCCCTATCCTCCCACACCAGGTTGGGAACCTTTGACAGATCCCCTCCTCCTCGGCATTCGTTGACTAGGCTCAACATGGGACTCTCTCCTTCGTGCACGATGATACTGTCGAGAAATTTAAATACTGGAGACCCATCTTTCTCCATTCGATCCACTAACTTCGTAAACACGCTACCGCCAGCAGTAATATGAATATGGGGTGCCGCCTGTTTAACTAAGTGCGCCAGAGTAAGTCCAGGGATAATCTGTTCCACCGAAGTAATGGATACGCCAAGAATATCGATATTTTCTTTCAAGATCGATGGCAGGTAATGTTCCTTGTAAATATCGTAGAAAAAATTCTCATTCGGGTTGGTGAACGACTCGAAAACCTCTTTCGTTGAGTAAGGCGAGTAACGCATCTGACTACCGATAACGGTTAACTGAGACGGGAAGTAAGGTGCAAGGATATTATCGAGCCACACGTCTATAATCTTAAGGCTTTCCATGTAACGGTCGAGATTATAAAAATCCTCACAGCGAAGCGAGTTCTTTGCCGCGTCAATATCATACATGAGAGAGGGAATGACTTGTTCCGCCTCTCGCAGTTTGGCATATTTTTCTCGTTCAAACTGAGAGTGACGAGGCTTCTCGCCTAATTCATTCAACTCTCGAATGATCCGTTCGTAAAGTGGTTTTGTTCTTTCCCAGGTACAGAGGTGGTCAAGAAGTTCGATAGCCAAGTCTCTTTGTTTTACGTCCTGGATACCGTGCATATGGAGGTATCCTTTTAGACTCGGCAGGCTCAGATAAGGCTGAGACGGATGCCATGATGAAGGAAAGACTAGATAAACCATGATCTTATCTCACTTATCCGTTTAAAGCAGAAATGTTCACAATAAATGACAAGCATTTAAGGCTTAGGTGCCATAAAGACCAGCATCACCAATTTATCCTGCGTATGATTGACCACTCCGTGGTCTTCTCCAGCCGGAGCAATCGTAATTTCGTCAGGGCCAAGTACTTTTTCCTCGGATCCAACTGTCACCTTCCCACTGCCCTTGAGTACGTAGTAAACTTTATCAGAGTCCCCATGTGAATGAACTTTCTGTGATTGAGCAGGTTCCAAACAGTATATGTCACAGAAGAAATTTTCCGTATCAAAAAGACTTACTTTCTTCAATTTTTCAGGGCTGAACTCAACAACATCAGATAACTTCACAACTTTCATATTTCTGGCACCTTATAAATATTTAGAGAAATATTTTTTCTCAACATTCCCACTAAAACAATACACCTTCATGAACAATTGATTACTACATTTCATAGATTTATATAAATACTAACATAGAACATTACATCATCCAATGAGTTTGGATTCCTAGTAAGACGTTAAAAGCAGGGGTGAGCTGGGGTAGAGATTAGTGAGATTAACTTTTTTCCTGTTGCCCGTATTGTAATGATGCGATACGTCGTTAACATTCTCTCCTCCTAATTATTTAAACCCACTAAAAAACTTTTATTAAAGCCTTAAAAACAAATATCACTCTCTACATGATTTACTATTATGTCGTTTGAATCTACTTGGAAGATATGGTTGCAACACAATTCTCCATGAGCGTCGCAATATTTATAAGTATGACTTTTGCCCCCTCCGTATTCTACAGATTTGTCAGGCGTTCCCAACTCCGTTAACATTTCAGATAAAGAATGTCCTTTCCAGTAGATCGATGGTGTCTGGTCTGATGCGCAACTAGTTAACATTGATATAACAACAAGAACAAATATAATAATCAGGATTGATTTAGTGTTTGTCATACTAATTCGTCCCACTAAACTCACTAAAATTTGTGAAAAACTTATAGAGATTTTTAGTTTAATATTTTTACCATTCCTTAATTATATAGTATTTTTTCCCATGCGCCGGATTAGCGTTTAATTGGTTAACATCTATCTGCCAAAACCTTAACAATTGCTAACAACTTCTCAACATTTCTCAACACCGTCCATCTTCTCTAACTTGCATTTCATTCTCCATCTTTGTTTTACAGATGTCCATAGCCAAGTAGTTTAGAATTTTTGAAATGTAATCCATCTATCATGTTTCCCCTCCACCGTGTTGGCATTGCCATCGTTACCCTGTTAGCAAAGAGAACGATTTCACCAATCTGTACAACCATCCCCTGCCCTAAAAAAGAATTTAATATTTCCATCTGTTACTCCTTTAAGTTATTGGAATATTTTTAAATATTTTTGTGTCTTAATATATGCAAGTCCTCTTTATTCACAGGAGAAGAAACTCATGGCTTGTGTCACAAACTTCTTTTTGGGTAAGAGTAAATGAGAGGAGGTTGTTATGTGGATAGATACAATGGCAATTGTGGTCATTTTGTCCGCAATAGGTATTTTGCTAATTGAGTTGTTGGGGGGCTATATGTTTCACGATTGATACCTTTCAGTATTTAGTTAGGAGTTTTGAAGATGAGTACTCAAAACTTTCAAATACTTGCTTTAGTTCTAATTAACATTGTTATTTGGTTATCCATACTTACTTAGAGGGTTGTTATGCAGAAAAATAATTTTTTCTGGCGTTCTGTTGATTTTCAGGTAGGGAGTGGAATTCGAAACCTTAAGGCAATAGAACAATATCTTAATGCAGGAACCTATGAGGTGGATGAAGCAAAGAGGAATGAAGAAGCAGTTGCCTTAAGTGTTTTAGAATATGGAGGCGAGAGTCAACAAATACTAAAATTCACTTCCTCTCTAAAAAACATAAAGAATTTCTCACTAGATGGGCTCGATTCAGAGTTGTTTCTTCCGAGAACAAATGTCCAAAATTGAGTTGATTTAGTTTTTCAAATCAGATTTTATTTTATGATAGCAGCGGAAGCACATCACAATATTGCTGAACTTAAATACAGGAATGGCTTATCGTCACCCAAGTTCCTGATGGTTCATAAAGTTCAATTTTGACAAAGTTCACGTTGTTACGGTCTAACCTAATAATGTAAATGTGATAACCGAAACCGTAATTCTCAAAGGGCACATTATTGATTCGCTTATTTTTGCGAAAGTTCTAGATACCATTCTTCAAGCTGGTGGAACTTTCGATATAAGCAAGATAGATGTTGGAACAAGGCGCGAAGATCCTACTATAGCTAAGATTTCTATCCGAGCCGAGTCGCCTGCTCTCCTCGAAAAAATTCTCCAAGCAGTTCAGCCTCATGGCGCAGTGGTTGAAAGAATATCGGATTGTCTCACCATGACCGCCCCTCAAGACGGCGTTCTTCCAGATTCGTTTTATGCCACTTCACACCTTTCAACTCAGGTTCGTTTAAAAGGAAAGTGGGTGGATGTTGAAGCTATTGAAATGGACTTAGCTATACGTGTTCGGTTTGACCCTCCACAAGCCCTAGCAATACCTATGGCTACCGTAAAAAAAGGAGACTGTATCGTTACAGGTAGAGGCGGTATTCAAGTGTTTCCTTTGGAGCGACCAAAGGGACGTGATGTATTTTCGTTTATGGAAGCACAAGTCTCTTCTGAAAGGCCGCATCAACATATTATTACCGATATCGCCAAGCGTATGCGGCTGATTCGAGAGAATCGACACAAGGATTTGATCCAAGGTTCGGAAGCCTCTAATCAAAATATCGGGACCAAAGTACTTTTTGTTGGTGGCCCTGCCATTGTACATTCGGGAGGCCGAGATGCTCTTTCTTGGCTCATAGGTGAAGGGTTTATTCATGTGTTGTTCAGCGGGAACGCACTTCCCGCTCATGATATGGAAGCTAGTTTGTTCGGTACTTCATTGGGGTTTGGACTGAGCGCTGGACATATAGCTCCGCACGGGCATGAACACCACCTCCACACTATTAATAAAGTTCGCGGATTGGGGAGCATTAAGCTAGCCGTTGAATCAGGAGTGATTAAAGACGGTATTATGGCTTCCTGCGTCCGTCAAAATGTGGATATGGTATTTGCTGGTAGTATTCGAGATGATGGACCTTTGCCAGACGTCGTTACGGATACGGTAAAAGCCCAAGGTGCTATGCGAGCCGC
>JGI26238J51125_1000208_pt1 | contig 22213 bp, 21 predicted proteins | sample SaaInlV_100m_DNA_FD_51125 | JGI IMG/M metagenome (IMG submission 51125) | reverse complement strand
CTGACGGTTGAAAAGAAAAATGTTGTGGTAGACTCTTACGTTAAATGGCGTATTGTTGACACACAGAAATTCTACATATCAACTGGTGGTGCTATGGCATCAGCGAACCTAAGGCTAGCTCAAAATAACCAGGACGCCCTTAGAAGTGAGTTTTCTAAGAGAACTATTATTGAAGTAGTTTCAGATGAGCGTGAAGCCATTATGGCTAGTGTTAAAGCAAAGCTTAAAAAAATTGCTGAAGAGGAGTATGGTATAGAAATTATAGATGTTCGTATCAAGCGAATTGAACTCTCTCAAGAAGTAAGAAATTCTGTTTACAGTAGAATGGAAACTGAAAGGAAGGGTCTTGCTAATAAGTACCGCTCTGAGGGAGCTGAGGAAGCAGAAAAAATTCAAGCCTTTGCTGACAAGGAAAGAACGATTATTCTTGCAAATGCTTACCGTGACTCTGAAAAGATTCGAGGTGAGGGAGACGCTATCTCTGCTAGTAACTACGCAGAAGCATACAGTCAAGATGTAGACTTCTATTCTTTCTATCGCTCGCTTGAGTCTTACAAGAAATCCTTCAGTGAACAGGGAGATATTTTAGTCCTTAATCCAGATTCTGAGTTTTTCCGTTACTTTAACCCAACTAAGTAATTTGGGTTATGAGTAATTGGCAGTTACCTGAGGGCATCGATGAGCTCACTGGTGATGAGGCCATTGCTTTCGAGAGTACTAGAAGAAATTTATTAGATTTGTACCAGAGCTGGGGGTACAGCATCGTTGTCCCCCCAATGATTGAATACTCCGATACTTTGGTTTTAAATTCAAAGTCTATAGACGATAAAACTTTTAAATTCTTAGATTCTTCTTCAGCTCGTATGCTTGGAGTGCACTCTGATATAACGCCACAAATTGCGAGAATTGACTCCAAACATGCCGAACCTAATAGTATCAGTCGTTACTGCTACATTAATGCAATTTTACAAACAAAGGCAGATGACTTCTACGCTTCTAGGTCTCCAATTCAAGCAGGAGCCGAGTTATATGGTTATAAGGGAACTGATGCTGACATTGAGGTCATCGTCTTAATGCTTTCATCCTTAAAGCTCTTAAACATAAAGAATATAACCTTAAGTCTTGGTAATACAGCCATTTTTAACGCTCTATGTGCATCTGCAAATCTTGAAAGTAAAGAGATAACAGCGCTAAGAGATATTTTCAGAAGAAAATCAGTTCCAGATCTTGAAAGTTTTCTTATTGACACTAAGATTAAAGATAGTGATAAATTTAAATCTCTCATCTCACTTGATGGCGATGAGAAAATTCTCGAAGAGGCCCAAGTTATTTTTAAAGGTATTCCTTCAATTGTTGATGCAATTAACGATTTAACTAAACTTAACGATTTTTTCAAAAATCAGAGCGTCAATTTAATGTTTGATCTTGGTGAAGTCAAAGCCTATGAATACCATGATGGAATAGTATTCGCAGCATACAGCGATAAGTTCTCTAAAGCTATTGCCCAAGGCGGTAGATACGATGCATTAAGTAAATCATTTGACTCTAATAGGGAGGCCACAGGTTTTTCTTTTGATCTCAAGTTTTTAATTCACCAGCAGGAAAATTCAATTCAAAAAAGTAAAGTGTTAAATGCGCCAAACATTGATAATCCAGACTTTATTCAATTTGTAAATGATCTTAGAGCTAAGGGACATATTATCAAAACAGATTTAAATGGTTCAACTGAGGTTGATTTAATTCAAGAAAATGGAAAATGGAGATTAAAGGAATAGTATGGGAAAAAATGTAGTAATCATTGGCACTCAGTGGGGTGATGAGGGTAAAGGAAAGATAGTAGATTTGATTACTGACAAAGTAAGCTCTGTAGTTCGTTTTCAGGGCGGACATAATGCAGGCCATACTTTAGTGATAGATGGCAAGAAAACTGTATTACACCTAATCCCATCTGGCATCCTTAGAAGCAAGGTTAACTGTTATATTGGTCATGGCGTTGTTTTATCAATGACCGCTCTTTTAAAAGAGATGAATGAGCTTGAAGATTCAGGTGTCAAGGTTAAATCAAGATTGAAAATAAGTCCAGGATGTCCATTAATTCTTCCATACCACATAGAGCTTGATAATGCCCGTGAAGCCCATAGAGGTAAAGCGGCTATTGGAACTACTGGAAACGGTATTGGTCCGGCCTATGAAGACAAAGTAGCCAGACGGGGGCTTCGGGTTGGAGATTTACTAGATGAAGTCTTGTTTTCAGAAAAATTAAAAGAGGTTGTTGATTATCACAATTTCAGTTTAGAAAATTATTATGAGCAGTCACCTGTTGATTTCGAGACAGTATTGGCGCAGGCATTGGAGCAAGCAAAAACAATTAAGCCAATGATTTTGGATGTTACCGATCAACTTCATCAACAAATGAAAAGCTCCGAAAATATACTATTTGAGGGCGCTCAGGGAGCGCTCTTAGACATTGATCAAGGGACCTACCCTTTTGTAACATCTTCAAATACAACGTCTGGAGGTGCAGTGACTGGCTCTGGTGTTGGTGTTAGAGATATTGACTACGTTTTAGGTATTGTTAAAGCATATACAACCAGAGTTGGTGGAGGGCCTTTCCCTACAGAGCTTGATTATGATGTAAATACAGATGAGGGAGACCCTGTTGGAAGAGAGCTTTGCTCTAAGGGGCATGAGTTTGGAGCGACTACGGGTCGTCAAAGGCGATGTGGATGGCTCGATTTAGTGATTTTGAATCGTTCATTTAAAATGAATGCAGTGAGTGGTATTTGCCTAACTAAACTTGATGTAATGGATGATTTGGACTTAATTAAGATTTGTATAGCATATGAGATTGATGGCCAGCAAACCACAATCCCTCCTTTTTCTGCAGAAGGCTATAGTGCTGCAAAACCAATCTATATTGAAATGCCAGGATGGAAAACCTCAACGATTGGGACCCATTCCTTTGAAGATTTACCTATTGAAGCAAAAAACTATATCAAAAAAATTGAAGAGTTAAGTCAGATTCCAGTTGATATTCTCTCAACAGGCCCTGATAGAGATGAAACGCTGATAATAAATAATCCATTTGATTAATCTTCAAAAACTCTAAGCTTGCTTTATACTTAGCACATTATGTCAGACCCTCACTATCACCGTGAAGCGGAAAAATATGAGAGCCCGATTCCATCTCGTGAACATATTTTAAGTTTTATTCAAGAAAAACCCAAAAGTAAACGCCAGCTTTTCGAAGTTCTCTCTCTTGAAGATGATCAAAAAAAAGCCTTTGAAAGGCGATTAAGAGCAATGGTTAGAGATAAGCAGCTAAGTTGTAATAAAAGTGGTGTTTATCGTCCTTTTTCGAACAGAGGGCTCATATCTGGCACTGTTATTGCAAACCCTAAGGGATTTGGTTTTGTTTCCTTAGACAAGGGCGGAAAAGACCTGAGGCTTTCAAGCCAACAAATGAAATTAGCATTTCATGGAGACAAGGTCAAGGTTCGCCTTCTGAATCGTAAACTAGATGCAGAAATTGTCGAGGTTACAGAAACGGTTAATACACTCGTTGGAAGGCTTCATATTGATCAGAAAGGAAGCTATGTCGTTGTCGATGATAAGCGCATCAAGCACCAAATTGATATTGTTGAGCTTTTAGAAGGGTGCAGTGATAATCAAGTGGTTGTGGTTGAAGTGTTGACATCTCCAACGCTTGAAAAGAATGCTACTGGAAGAATAACTTCAATACTTGGAAATTATTTAGATGAAGGTGTAGAGGTTGACTCTGCTATTCATCGCCACCAAATTCCATCCACTTTTGGGGATGAGGCATTAAAAGAGTCAGCAAATCTGCCAACTAAAGTTCTTTCAAAAGATAAAGAGAATCGAGTCGATATCACAAATTTAGAGCTTGTAACAATTGACGGAGAAGACTCGAGAGACTTTGATGATGCTGTATATGCTATCCCGTCAAAAAAAGGATGGAAGTTGATTGTGGCTATTGCGGATGTATCACACTATGTCAAAGAAGGCACAGAGCTTGATACTGAGTCATTAGAGAGAGGAAACTCAGTTTATTTCCCTCACAGGGTTGTTCCCATGTTGCCTGAGGTAATCTCTAACGGACTATGCTCTCTTAACCCAGAAGTTGAAAGGCTTTGTATGGCCTGTGAAATGGAAATCGATTCCGTAGGATCTCTTTTGGAATATAAGTTTTATCCAGCAGTAATGCTCTCCCATGCTCGCTTAACCTACACAGAGGTTAACGAGATGCTTGAGAATAAGAAGAGCCCATTAAGAAAAAAGTACAGTAATGTCCAGGAGAATGTAGACTTTTTATATGGACTTTATCAAACTCTTAGAATTTCAAGGCAAAAAAGAGGGGTTATGGATTTTGATAGAATTGAAAGCCAAATTCTATTCGATGACAAAGGAAAAATCGAAAATATTATTGCTCGTAAAAGAAATGATGCCCATAAGCTAATTGAAGAGTGTATGTTGATGGCAAACCAAGCTGCAGCAAAATACCTTCAACGCGAAAATGAAGATTTTTTGTATCGCGTTCATCCTAAGCCAACTTCTGAAAAAGTAGAGGTTACAAGGCAATTTTTAAATGCGATAGACCTCAGACTGGAAGGAGGACTTGAACCAGATTCTAGTGATTTTGCTAAATTACTTAAAAATGCCATTGGTAGGGAAGATGAGAATATTATTAAAACAGTCGTCCTAAGAACCATGAAGCAGGCGACCTATACTCCTAAAAATGAAGGTCATTTTGGATTAGCTTTTGAAGATTACACTCATTTTACTTCGCCAATTCGTCGCTATCCAGACCTTCTTGTTCATAGAGCCATTAAAAGATCACTGTTAAACAATCACCGTGAACAGTCCAATAGAATGGTTGAAATGGGTGCTCATCTTTCAATGACTGAGAGGCGAGCTGATGATGCCTCGAGGGATGTTGAGCAATGGCTTAAGTGTGAATATATGAGAGATAAAGTTGGCGAAAGCTTTAGTGGCGTCATCTCTGGTGTTGCGGGGTTTGGTCTGTTTGTAGAGCTTACAGATATTTTTGTTGAGGGTTTAGTGAGTGTTCGTGATTTAAAGGAAGATTACTTTATCTTTGATGATGTTCATCATCAACTTAAGGGTCAAAGAGGCGGAAGAATTTATCGTTTGGGAGATACGATTAAAGTTAAAGTAGTCTCAGTTAACCTTGACGATAGAAAGATAGAGTTCGTTCCAGTTAATTAATCACTACAGAGACTATTCAGTTATAGCCCCGCGAGAAGCCGATTGAGCGAGTTTTGCATATTTAGCAAGCACNCCTTTTGTATATTTAGGCTTGGGCTGCTTCCAATTTGAAAGTCTTTGATTGATTATCGATTCATCNACTATGAGTTCAAGACGATTATTTTCAGCGTCAATAAGAATTTCATCACCATCCTCAATAATAGCAAGAGTTCCACCCGTATAAGCTTCAGGTGTAATGTGACCCACCACAAAGCCGTGAGTACCTCCTGAGAACCTTCCATCAGTGATGAGTGCTACTTTCCCACCAAGACCTTTTCCCATAACGGCTGAAGTAGGGGCTAACATTTCTCTCATTCCCGGGCCACCTTTAGGTCCCTCATATCGAATGACTATAACATCTCCCTCGACGATTTGATCCTTTAGGACAGCCTGAAGAGCATCCTCTTCGCAAGCAAACGTTTTTGCCTTGCCTCTGAAGGTCAATCCTTCTTTACCAGTGATTTTGGCAACTGCGCCTTCGGTTGCTAGGTTACCCCTAAGAATTCTTAAATGCGAGTCCTTTTTAATCGGATTATCGAGAGGCATGATAATGTTTTGGTCAGCATCATACGGCTCAACATTTTTTAAGTTTTCAGCTAGAGTATTGCCGGTAACGGTTAGACAGTCTCCATGAAGCATACCAGCGTCTAAAAGCATTTTCATTAACGGTAGCGTTCCACCAATTTGGACCAATTCACTCATCATATATTTACCGGACGGCTTTAGGTCTGCAAGAACTGGAACTTTGGCGCCAATTCGTGTGAAGTCATCAATAGTCAGTTCAACATTAATAGCATCAGCCATCGCGATTAAATGCAGCACGGCATTCGTTGAGCCGCCAAGCGTAATAATAAGAGTGATGGCGTTTTCAAACGCCTTCTTGGTCATAATATCACTCGGCTTTATATCTTTCTCTAAAAGATTTAATACGGCTTCACCAGCTCTAGAACAATCTGTATTTTTATCATCAGAGATTGCATCTTGTGAGGAAGAGTTTGGAAGGCTCATTCCTAGTGCTTCAATTGCTGAAGCCATAGTGTTTGCTGTATACATTCCACCACAAGAACCCGGACCAGGGATTGCAGTGGACTCAATTTGTTCAAGCTCTATATCGTTAATATCATTATTTGCTCTTTTGCCAACAGCCTCAAAAACGCTAACAATATCAGTATGATTAGCGCCTGGCTGAATGGTTCCGCCATAAACAAAAACAGAAGGGCGATTCAGTCTTGCAAGTCCCATTAAGCATCCAGGCATATTTTTATCACATCCACCGATTGCGACAACACCATCAAATCCCTGACAAGCAGTTACCGTTTCAATTGAATCAGCAATCACTTCTCTAGATACAAGTGAGTATTTCATACCTTCAGAGCCCATTGAAATACCATCTGAAATAGTAATTGTGTTAAATACAACCCCTTTTCCTCCAGCGCTATTAACGCCTTTTTCAGCTTCACTGGCTAAATCATTGATGTGCATATTGCATGGCGTCACCATTGACCAAGTTGAAGCAATACCAACTTGTGGCTTTTTAAAATCTTCTTTTTTAAAGCCAACTGGGTAAAGCATCGCTCTGGATGCAGCTCTCTCATAACCATCAATAACGACTGAGGAATATTTTCTAGTGTTTGACATTGCTTTTAAATTATCAAAAAAATACAAATTTTAGACTAAAATAACCCGCTTCTAATGGCAATTAAGGCTTCAAGTTGAGTAAAGTAAGGAAAATTATCGAATTAATGCAACCTTTTGTTGAAGAAGGTAGGTTGTTAGAAAGAAGCTATGAGACTATTAATAATAGTATTAATGATTTTGTTTTCATAGAGGAAGATAATCAAATTATTGCCTGTGCTGGCCTAAAACTATATCAAGAGGAGAATGTTGGCGAAATATACGCAGTTGTTGTCAGTAAAAAATTTCACAATACAGACACCTCAACAAGATTAATGGAACTACTAATTGATAAAGCTTCTAGACTTAATTTAAATTCAGTTTTTGCGCTATCCAAGTATGGCGGTAGATTTTTCTTGAGGTTTGAGTTTATTGAAAGTGAATTAAGTTCTCTTCCTAAATCAAGACAAAAGAGTTATGATTATGCAAGAAAATCTGATATTTATTCTAGACACATCTAGATTTGTATTGATTAAATTATATTTTAGTGTCACTAATTGATGAAACTTAAAGATAGAATCCGTGGATACCTTCCAGTCGTAGTTGACGTTGAAACTTCGGGCTTTAATGAAAAAACTGACGCACTTTTGGAAATCTGTGCAATTATCCTGGGTATGGATGAAGAAGGCTCTTTTTTTCCAAAAACAACGCTGCATTATCATGTAGAGCCTTTTAAGGGCGCGAATATTGAGCCCTCAGCAATCAAATTTAACGGTATTGATATTGATAACCCTTTTAGGCTAGCGGTTAACGAAAAGAAAGCACTATCAGAAATATTTAATCACATTAATGAAGAGTTAGACAAGGAAGAGTGCTCTCGATCTATCCTTGTCGGTCACAACGCTTTTTTTGATCTTGGGTTTGTAAAGGAAGCTACGCTAAGAACAGCTCTAAAAAGCCCATTTCATCAATTTTCAACGATAGATACTGTCAGCCTTTCTGCCCTTTGTTGCGGTGAAACTGTCCTCGCTAAAGCGATATCTAAAATGGACATTGAATGGGACAATGCGGAAGCGCACTCTGCGCTCTATGATACAAAAAAAACATCAGAGCTTTTTTGTAAAATATTTAATACAATTGAATTTTAAATAAAGGGTTAATGTTCAATTTTTCGAAGATATTTATAATCCATTGCCCATTTAATAAATTCTTCTGTATTGATGCTATTGCTACGAAATCTTTCCCTTAAAAGATGATTCTCCACTCTTTGAAAAAGTATAAGCGTTAATAAATTATTTTTTACATCGCTGACATCATTTAGTTGAGTTTGATATAAATCAGTATCAATTTGCTCTGCAAGAGAAGGATTAATGCCTAAGAGAATTAAAAGGCACTCGTTGAAGTTTAATTTGGTTTTATTGGTTAAAAAGTTGTGCCATTCGCTTCTACAATCTAACTGACTTTCTGAAGGTTTTGTTTCTTTATAGTCAATGATGTTGTCACTTAATAGGGTCTTAATGAATTCAAGGTTAGCCCCTTCATCTGAATGATTTTTATGATTCTTTTGAATCGCACTCTCTTTGAGTCTATTGATTTCAAACTTTATGTTATCTGCAGTTCTAGTATGAAAAAGCTTGTAGATTGGTTTTGACATTGTTAATATTTATTTGGTTTAAATTGATTCAATTTCTTCTCTTGTTCAAGAGTCCATTGCCTAATTTTTTCTGTAACTTCTGAGGGTTTTAAATCAGACTGAGGGATAGCTTTACCTATAACAACTGTAATTTCACCAGGTTTTTTTATAAAACTTCCCTTAGGCCAGATTTTACCAGCATTGTGATATACCGGAACAATGCTATGCCCAGTGATTTTTGAGATAGCACTACCACCATTTTGATAGGCACCTAATTTGTTGTAGGGTTGTCTTGTGCCTTCAGGATAAATAACAATTGAGATTCCATTGTTAAGTCTATCTGCACCCTGTTTTATGACTTTTTTAATTGCGTTTAACTTATCTCCACGATTGATGATGATAGGGTTCAGAAGCGCAAGACTCCAGCCAAACACTGGAAGCCATAATANTTCTCGTTTTAGAACCCAGGTNTGAGCTGGAAATATGGTTTGAAATGCNAGNGTTTCCCATGTAGATTGATGNTTTGAAATAATGATGCANGGAGATTTCATAATATTTTCACTNCCTATAACGTTAGTTTTGATATTTANGGTTATCTTTAACCACCATATGCAAAATATGGCCCATTGAGAGAGAAATTTTTGTCGAGAAGAGTAGCTTGCGAATATAAATAATAAACCACCCATAGAGATCAAAATTAAACTAATAATTGAACCAACAAAGTACAATAGTGATCTTAAAAGTAACATAGCTTATAGAAGTCTAAGCGTTATAATTCTATATAAAATTTTACTAACTTTATAACCCATTAGTATATCTATTTCAGGAATATGATAAAACAATTGTTAATTTTTGAACTAACTTTAAGCGCATGAATATATTGATTGGTTTAGTTTCGATATTAATCGGTGCAGCTATAAGCTATTATGTACTTAACAAAAAATTATTTTCAATATCGCAAAAGAATATTCAGCTTGAGACAAAACTAGAAGAAAAAGAAAAAAATTATACTGAAAAGCTGCAACTTGTAGAGCACTTAAAAAATCAAGTTAACAATGAGTTTAAGGCTATTGCATCAGAGATTTTAAAGACAGATCGTGACAAGCTTAAGGTCGATAATTCTGACTTGTTATCCCCACTTCAAACCCAACTAAAAAGTTTTAGAGAGAGGATTGAAACAATAACGAAAGAGCAGGTTGAAGAAAGAACGACCCTTAAAGAACAAATTAAGTCTCTTCATGATGCAAACCTTGAAACCCAGCAGTCAGCAAAGAGTTTGACGGATGCGCTAACTTATGACAACAAAATTCAGGGTGATTGGGGTGAGGAGATATTAAGCTCTCTTTTATCTAGTTATGGTTTCCAGGAAGGAGTAGAGTTCGACCTTCAAAAGCAATATAAGAACGAAATGGGTGAAAAGTTTAAGCCTGATGTCATCCTGCATCTACCAGAGGGTAAGGATGTTGTTATTGATTCAAAGGTTTCTCTTAAAGATTATGTGGACTATGTCGCTGATCAAACTAATGAGTTAGCATTAAAAAAACATATCACGTCGATTGAAAATCAGATCAAAAACATTAGTATTAAAGAGTATGAAAACCTTGAGGGCGTCAGAAGCCTAGACTTTATTTTTGTTTTTATACCAATTGAGGGCGCTCTCCTTCTCGCCCTTCAGCATAAACATAGTTTGTTTGATGACGCCCTTAAGAAGAATATTATGTTGGTCTCACCATCCATGTTAAGTATGAGCCTAAAGACAGTTAACTTTATGTGGCAAACTGACAAGCAAAATAAAAATGCGGACGAGATTGCCCGTCAAGCTGCAGGAATGTATGACAAATTAGCATTATTTATTGAAGATTTAGATAAGATTGAAAATCAGCTTGAAAAAACTAAAGAGGGTTTCTCTAGTGCAAAAAATAAATTATCGACAGGTAAAGGTAATTTAATAAGCAGGGCGGAGAGACTTAAGGCGCTTGGGGTTAAATCAAACAAGGAAATTAGTGAATGATAGTTGCTAAAAATCAGAATGTAAAAAAAGATGAATTTGAAGGTAAAGTTGTTTTAGTAACTGGAGCAAACAGAGGTTTAGGCTTGGCCATAACAATGGATCTAGCTAGAGCGGGTGCCACTGTCATTATGTTGGGAAGGGATTTAGGCTCGCTTGAGTATGCGTATGATGCTGTCGTTGATGCAGGCCTAAAGGAGCCTATCCTTTACCCTTTAGATTTAGAAGGCGCAACCCCTGAAAATTATCAAGAACTCCAAGATAACTTACTCAACCAGTTTGGAAAGCTTGATGGACTTGTTCACAACGCAGCGATACTTGGAACTCAAATGCCAATAGAACAGTATGATATTAAGTTATGGTATTCAACAATCCAAATCAACCTGAGTGCTCCTTTTATGCTAACTCAGTTTTTGATTCCTGCCTTATTAAAATCGGATGATGCAAGGATTATATTTTTATCTTCAACAGTAGGCAGGGAAGCAAGAGCTTACTGGGGAGCATACAGTGTCAGTAAGTTTGGTATAGAAGGATTTGCTAAAACACTCTCTGAGGAGCTTGAAAAAACTAAAATTAGTGTAAACACGGTGAACCCTGGGAAAATGAGAACTGAAATGAGAAGAACAGCATATCCTGCTGAGGATTCCTCGACAGTCCCTTTACCGGAAGAAAAAAGCCAGGCAATTGTCCACTTGTTGTCAAGCTCAAGCCCAAAAATTAATGGCGAGCAGTTAACAATTTCAGATTAAATTTATCTTTGAAGGTCGCTACTAAGATGAGGATGAATTTTCTTAAGTATTTCTTTATAGACGTCAGTGTTTCCAGCGACAACGTTTCCAGTTTCCATATATTGATCTCTACCTGAGAAATCGCCTATAAAACCTCCAGCCTCTTTAACTAGAAGAGCGCCAGCTGCTATGTCCCAAGAATTAAGTCCAATCTCCCAAAATCCATCAAGCCTGCCTGCAGCTAGATAGGCTAAATCTAATGCAGCGGCACCCGCTCTTCTTATTCCAGAAACGTGAGGATGAATCGCTCTAAAAGTTTCAATATAACAGTCAAGGTGTTGAGGGTGCTTAAATGGGAAGCCAGTTCCAATAAGAGTGTCCTTCAGTCCATTTGATATAGTCACCCTAATTCTTTCATTATTAAGGTAAGCGCCTTCACCTTTTGAGGCGGTAAAGAGCTCTTCCTTAAAAGGGTCATATATCACAGCATGGGTGGTAACTCCTTTTTCAAGTAGGGCAATTGAAACAGCATATTGAGGAAAACCATGAAGGTAATTAGTGGTGCCATCTAATGGATCAATAATCCAAAGAAAATCCTCATCACCAAGAGTTTTGCCGCTCTCTTCAGCCAAAATTGAATGTTTTGGAAAGGCTTTTTTAATCTCGTTTATAATGGCTTTTTCAGCCGTTTTATCAACCTCTGAAACGAAGTCGTTAATTGACTTATTTTCAATGGTTAGTATATCGATCTGATTATGGTACCTTAAAATAACATCACCAGCTGCTCTGGCAGCTCTAACTGCAATATTGACGGTAGGATGCATGGTAAATGAGCCAAATAAATAAAGAAACGAATTATACCTTGACGAGTTTTGATAAAGTAAGGATTGTCATGGTGAATACTACCGAGCCGGGCAATATTGGTGCAGCTGCCAGAGCTATGAAGAATATGATGTTAACGCAATTATATTTAGTAGCACCATCTAACTACCCATCTGCTGTTGCAACAGCAAGAGCCAGTGGTGCGGACGATGTATTATCCAATGCAATTGTCTGTTCATCCCTGGAGGAGGCTTTAATAGGTGTTAATTTAGTTATTGGTGCCAGTGCTCGTCAGAGAAATATTAAATGGAGGCAGTTAGATGTTATTGAAACATGCAATGAAATACAATCTTCAGTTGTCTCTAACAATCAAGAAGTCGCAGTTGTCTTTGGAACTGAAAATTCAGGGCTAACGAATGAAGAGTTAGACTTGTGTTCAATCCTAATGACAATCCCAGGAAATCCCCAATATTTTTCATTAAATGTGGCTTCAGCGATACAAGTTTTTGCCTATCAGAATTATGTAAGTACTGTTGAGGGAAAGTTTGATAATACTTTAGGAGAATTAGCAAATTTTGAAGATTTGAATAGTTTTTATAAGCATTTGGAGCAGGCATTGGAGCATCTTGGTTACTTCGACTCTAAAAAACCACAAAACCTATTAATGAGACGGTTAAGAAGATTTTTTGGAAGGAGTATGCCTGAAAAGGAAGAGGTAGCAATACTTAGGGGTATTCTTAATAAAATTAAACCATACCAAAAATAAAAAAGCCCGAAAATCGGGCTTTTTTGAGTTAAGAGTAGAAAATTATCCTAGCATAAGCTTGTTCATTCTCTTAACAAACTCAGCAGGTTCTTTAATTTGACCACCCTCACTAAGCACGGCCTGATCAAAGAGTACCTTGACAACATCTTCGTCCACTTTTGTTTTAAGTTTCATAACAAGGGGATGAGTTGGGTTTATTTCAAGAATTGGCTTAGTGTCTGGCACATCCTGTCCAAGTGACTTCATTATTCTTTCCATATTGCCACCTAATTCATTTTCATCTGCAACCAAACAGGAAGGGGACTCACTCAAGCGGCTTGACACTTTAACCTCTTTAACCTGGTGATTAAGAATTTCTTGCGCTTTTGAGATAACTTTTTCATAATCTTTAACAGTTTTCTCTTTCTTTTTCTTATCTTCCTTGGAGTCAAGATCTTCTAGATCTCCCTTAGCAATTGACTTAAGTGAAAGTTCTTCAAACTCACCAAAATTAGCAACCAGCCACTCATCAACTCTATCGGATAGCAATAAGACTTCAATATCTTTCTGTTTAAAGATTTCAAGATGAGGCGAGCCTTTTGCTGCGTCATAATTATCAGCTGTCACATAGTAGATATTTTTTTGATCTTTATTCATTCGATCAATGTAGTCTTTTAGAGAAACCGTTTGATCAGAAGAGTCTGAAGCTGTTGAGGTGAATCTTAAAAGATTAGAAATTTTGTCTTTATTAGCGAAGTCTTCTACCACACCCTCCTTAATAACCATGCCAAACTCTTTCCAAAATGTTGCATAATCTTCTGGCTTATTTTTAGACATTTTGTCTAGTTCAGAGAGAATACGTTTTACGGAAGCCTTCTTAATTGTGTCAACAACCTTACTACCTTGAAGAATTTCTCTTGAGACGTTTAATGAAAGATCTGCAGTATCGATTACACCTTTGATAAACCTAAGATATTGAGGGAGTAATTCCTCATTCCCTTCCATAATAAAAACTCTCTTAGCATATAGCTTAACGCCACCTTTTCTTTTAGGTTCCCACATATCAAAGGGAGCCTTTTTGGGTATAAATAGAAGTGATGAATAATCAAGTTTTCCCTCGACTCTATTATGGATTTGGGTTAACGGGCCATCAAAGTCATAGGTCAAGGATTTGTAGAATTCATCGTAATCATTTTGTGATAATTCTTTTTTGTCTTGCATCCAAAATGCAGTAGCTTTATTAATTGTTTCATAAACAATTTCGCTCTCATCTTCCTCTGAGGCTTTAACCATCATAATAGGAACAGTGATGTGATCTGAGTATTTAGAAACAATGCCACGAAGACGATAATCATCAAGGAATTCTTTTTCAGCTTTTTTAACATCGAGAATAACTGTGGTGCCATAATCTTTAAGCTCAACAGTTTCGATAGAATACTCTCCCTTACCTTTAGAAACCCATTTAGTTCCATTAGCTTTATCATCGCCTGCTTTTCTACTGAGCAGTGTTACAGTGTTCGAAACGATAAAAGAGGAGTAGAATCCAACGCCAAATTGACCAATCAAATTAGAATCTTGAGTTTGATTTTTATCAAGACTCTCAAGGTATTTTCTAGTGCCAGAGTTGGCAATGGTACCAATATTTTCCATGACTTCATCTTGAGTCATTCCAATTCCATTATCTCTAATACTAATTTTCCCAGCTTCTTTATCTATGTCAATGTGAATGCTTGGCTCTTCTTTACCTTCTAGGAGAGATTCATTAGATAGCGACTCAAACTTGAGTTTATCAATGGCGTCAGATGCATTAGATACTAGTTCTCTGAGAAAGATCTCTTTATTAGAATAAAGAGAGTGAATCATCAAATCTAGAAGTTGTGAAACCTCAGTTTGAAATTCATGTGTTTGTTTTTGACTCATTCAAAATCCCCTATCGTTTTAACTTAAAATGTTAAGATATGGTCAATCACGAAAAAAACAAGTACAAACAAGAAATATTAATCAATCAAATTGAAGGATTTGTTGAGTATTTAAATGTAGAGAAAAATTATGCTTTAAATACAATTTCATCCTATAAGCGTGACTTATTGAAGTTTGTTTCTTTTTTGAATAACCGAGGTATNACTAACTGGGTATNAATTGACTCTGATGCAATTAATATCTTTGTCATGGAGCTTAGACATCGTAGTATTTCTGCAAAGTCATTAAAAAGATATTTGTCATCAATAAGAGTTTTTTTTAATTACTTGATTGAAAATAATATCATTCAGAAAAATCCAGCATTATCTGTTCAAACCCCAAAGGTTGAGCGCGTTTTACCAAAAACTATTGACTTTGATGACTTAAGAAGAATGATGAGNATCAATACATCAAGCTNCAAAGAGTTGCGCTCAGTCCTGNTGATTGAGCTTTTGTATTCTTGTGGTTTGCGTGTATCTGAATTAGTTGGTATTAACCTTGCAGATTTTGATCTGAGTGAGGGTTTTGTTAAGGTTATGGGNAAAGGTGGAAAAGCAAGGTTTTCGCCAATAGGAGAGGCAACTATTGATGTCCTTAAAAGATATTTAGAGATGAGGCCTAATTGTAGTTCAGATGCATTATTTATAAATCAAAAAAACATAAGAATATCTACAAGAACAGTTCAGAATGTTGTAAAAAATAGAGCATTACAAGTGGGCGTTTCCATTAATGTTCATCCACATATGCTGAGACATGCAGCAGCCACACACTTTTTGCAGTCAAGTCATGACTTAAGAACAGTTCAAGAGTTTTTGGGTCACAAAAGCATTAAAAGCACACAGATTTATACGCACCTTGATTTCTTAGAATTATCCAAAGTCTATGANGAGTTTCATCCAAGAGCTAAAAAATGATCATAAATTCTAAAATAAAGCTTGCTTTACATCATTTAAGAACGGGAGTCATTGCTCACCCTACTGATACAATATATGGTCTGGGATGTTTAGCCAATAATCCTAGTGCCATTCAAACAATCATTAATCTAAAAAAAAGAGATATTACTAAGGGTTTTATTCTTCTGGCATCAGATATTAGTTTTCTAATGCCTTATATTAACTCTAATATGAGTAGTAAGCTTTTTCAAAAATTAGCTAAGCCAACAGATACGCCAACTACATACTTGGTCCCTAAGTCAGATGAATTGTCACCTTTACTTGCTGGGGATAATAAACTCTTAGCAGTTCGAATAACTTCCGATCCATTAATCACTTTCTTTTGTGAAAATACAGGCTCAGCACTAATTTCAACAAGTGCTAATTTACAGGGTAGAAAAGTTGCTACATCAAAGCTTGAATTGAAAAGGTATTTTGGTAATTCCCTAGCATTTGAGCTTCCTCCAAATATGTATAATTCAGATCCTTCTAAAATTATAAATTTATTAACTGGTGTGAGATCCAGGTAAATTTCTTTTTAATCTTATTCGTTAAAATTTGATGCAAATGATTGAACAAGTAAAAAAATATTTATTAAACCTGCAAAATAACATATGCGAGGAGTTTGGAAAATTAGATTCAATATCTAATTTTGATACGGATATATGGAAAAGAGAAGATGGAAGAGGTAACGGAATAACGCGAGTTATTTCAGATGGAAGTTTATTTGAAAAGGGCGGGGTAAACTACTCCATAATAACTGGCGATAAAATGCCTAAATCAGCAACAACCCTTAGACCAGAGTTAGAAGGAAGAAAATACACTGCCCTAGGTATTTCATTGGTACTTCACCCAGATAATCCATTTATTCCAACAACGCATGCCAATGTAAGGTTCTTTATTGCTGAAGAAAAAGGTAAGGACCCTATATGGTGGTTTGGAGGAGGTTTTGATTTGACACCATATTATGGATTTGATGAAGATGCAATTCACTGGCATCAAACTGCAAAAAACGCTTGTATGTCATTTGGTGATAAAACATACCAAGACTATAAAAAGTGGTGTGATGACTATTTTTACTTAAATCATAGAGATGAACAGCGCGGTATTGGAGGTCTTTTTTTTGATGATCTCAATAAAGGCGGTTTTGATCAATGCTTTGAATTTATGAAGAGTGTTGGGAATCATTTCAGTNAAGCTTACCTTCCAATTGTTAAAAAAAGGATGAATACTTCTTATACTGATAAACAGAAAGAGTTTCAGCTCTTCAGACGTGGGCGATANGTAGAATTTAATCTAATTCAAGATAGAGGGACACTATTTGGCCTTCAAAGTGGTGGAAGAACTGAATCGATTTTGATGTCATTACCACCTTCTGTAAAGTGGTCATACCAACACAAAATTGATCCAAACAGTAATGAAGAAAAATTAACTAGTTATTTTTTAAAGCCCAAAGATTGGGTTTGATAAAGGTCAATTGCAGTTGAATAATTTTCTAGGTTAAAGTCATAAAAACTAGGATATAATCCACGTTTGAAATATCTTGTGTTGTTCCTAATGGGNTCAACATTCGTTTGCAACGGCGCAGACTTCTGACAATGCCTGTCATTTTTTAANTTTACTATTTTTATAGGGAGTATATCTATGTCTGCAAAAGATGTAATGAAAATAATCGAAGAACAGAATGTTAAGTTTATAGATTTTCGTTTCACTGATACCAAAGGAAAAGAGCAACATGTAAGTGTTCCTGCTCACACAGTTGATACTGAAAAATTAGAAGATGGTCAGATGTTCGATGGATCTTCAATCTCGGGCTGGAAAGATATTAATGAGTCTGACATGATTCTAATGCCTGATTGCGATACTGCAATTATTGATCCGTTCACAGAAGAAGTAACGCTAAACATTCGCTGTAATATTATTGAGCCAAGTGATTTAAAAGGCTATGTTAAAGATCCAAGATCTATTGCATATCGTGCAGAAGAATTTTTGAAGGCTTCTGGAGTTGGTGATACAGCATATTTTGGAAATGAACCTGAATTTTTTGTTTTTGATAGTGTTAAGTGGGACACCGGTCACGGCATGGGTAAGGCATTTTATGAAATTAACTCTGAAGAAGCTGCATGGAATTCTGGAGTCGATATGGAAGGTGGAAACAAAGGTCATCGTCCAGGTATCAAAGGTGGTTATTTCCCAGTTCCTCCAGTTGATTCATTGCATGATCTTCGTTCTCAAATGTGTCTAGCAATTGAGGAAATGGGTGTTACTACTGAGGTTCATCATCATGAGGTTGGAACTGCAGGACAGTGTGAAATTGGCGCGTTATTTAACACATTAGTTAAAAAGGCTGATGAGACTCAAATCTTTAAATACTGCGTTCATAATGTTGCNCACCTNTATGGCAAAACAGCTACATTTATGCCTAAACCAATTGCGGTTGATAATGGTAATGGAATGCACGTGCATATGTCTATTGCAAAGGATGGAGTTAACTTATTTGATGGAGATCAATATGGGAACTTAAGCGAAATGGCGCTCTTTTATATTGGTGGAATTATTAAACATGCAAGGGCATTGAATGCTTTTACTAATCCTTCTACAAACTCATATAAGCGTTTAGTTCCTGGATTTGAAGCGCCAGAAATGCTAGCTTACTCTGCTAAGAATCGTTCAGCAGCAATTAGAATACCTTTTGTTAAAAATCCTAAGGGGCGTCGTATTGAAGTGCGTTTTCCAGATTCGACTGCTAACCCTTACCTTGCTTTCTCAGCACTACTAATGGCAGGCCTTGACGGTATAAAAAATAAAATCCATCCTGGTAAGCCAGCAGATCAAGATCTTTATGAAGATAGTGATGGCTCTATTCCTAAAGTTGCTGGAATGCTTCACATCGCCTTGGAAGCGCTTGATGATGACCGTGAATTCCTTAAGCAAGGTGGAGTCTTTACAGACGAGGTTATTGACTCATTTATTGAACTTAAGATGCAAGAAGTTACAGCAATGAGAGCTTCACCTCAGCCGCTAGAGTTTGATTTATACTATAGCTGCTAAGATATTTATTAGTGAGTAAAAAGCCGCGCACAATGCGCGGCTTTTTATTGTTCTTTTTAGAACTATTTGTTGCGGTAAAATTAATTAACTTAAATACANAAAATCAGATGATTGAAGTAAAAAATGATTGGGAATTAGATGAAATAAAAGCTTTATTTGAGCTTCCTTTTAACGATCTTCTTTTTAAAGCGCACAGCATTCATAGAGAAACTTTTGACCCAAATAAGGTTCAAGTAAGTTCTTTATTAAATATTAAAACTGGTGCATGTCCTGAAGATTGCTCTTATTGTTCTCAAAGTTCAAAATATGACACAGGNCTTGAGCGTGAAAAATTAATGGAGATTGATCAAGTATTGCATCAGGCAAAAAAAGCGAAAGATAAAGGTGCTTCTAGGTTTTGTATGGGAGCTGCCTGGAGAAACCCTACTGATAAAAGCCTTGATAAAGTCATTCCAATGATCCAAGGTGTTAAAGCTATGGGCATGGAAACATGTGTTACTTTAGGAATGCTCACCAAAACAGGCATCGACCCTCAAAGAGGCAGGCTTGGATTACTATAACCATAATATTGATACTTCAAAAGAGCATTACCCTAATGTTGTATCGACGCGTAACTTTCAAGATCGTTTAGACACTTTAGAGGCAGTTAAAGAGGCTAATATCAATGTTTGCAGTGGTGGAATTTTGGGAATGGGAGAGACTGAGACTGATCGTGCTTCAATGCTGCAATCGCTTGCCAACCTTGAACAACACCCTGATAGTGTCCCCATTAATTTATTGGTTCCTATTCCAGGAACGCCATTTGAGAATGTCAAGCCTCCAAGTGAGAGTGAATTTGTCAGAACAATCGCTGTTGCAAGAATCTTGATGCCTAAAGCTGTTGTAAGACTATCAGCAGGAAGATTAGATATGGGAGAGGGAATGCAAGCTCTTTGCTTTTTTGCNGGCGCTAACTCTATTTTNTATGGTGAGCAGTTATTGACTACTGATAACCCAACAATCGCAAATGACAAGCTACTCTTTAGTCGTCTTGGAATCAATGAAGAAGATAATCAGCAATCAGTTGCTCAGGATTTGACACTTTAAGAGCCTCTAGTTTTGTAGATATCTTATGAATTTTTTCAGAATTTAGAAGTTTAATTTCATTTTCAATCGCCTCTGGGCTTAGATTTGCTTCTTCAATAAGTATCCCAGCACCCTTTAAAGAAAGGTGTTGTGCATTAATTTTCTGATGGTTATCAATTGCAAATGGAAATGGAATAAGTATTGCTACCGTATTAGATGCAATTAACTCTGAGACTGTCATTGCCCCTGCTCTAGAAATAACTAAATCAGCCCATGCATAGGCCTCTGCCATATTTTCAATAAAGGCCTCAATTTTTGCACTAGAGTTTGAACTGATGTCATATAGAGCTTTAACCTCATTGATATGATTTTCTCCGGTTTGATGCCATATATTCAAGGACGTTTTAATATGAGGTATAGTTTGATTGATTTTTTTTGCTCCCAATGAACCCCCAAGAACAAGTATGTTTTTCATTGATTTAGGTTCCACTTTAGGGATTGGATTAAACAGTATAGGATTCCCTATTGTTATGGCTTTTACATTCTCATGGAAAGTATTTTCGAACGCTTGAAGGCACTTAGTAGAAAGCTTGCTTAATAATTTATTTGTTGTTCCTGGAACAGTATTTTGCTCATGAATTATTAACGGTGTAAAAGAAAATTTAGCAATTAAACCGCCAATCCCAGAAGCATAACCCCCCATTCCTATGACTTTGTTTGGTCTAAACTTTGTGAAGACAATGACAGTTTGAACCAACCCAAAACAAAGTAAAAACACAGCTTTTAATATTGTTAGTAAATTTTTACCTCTCAGACCGCTAGTGTAGACCCCGTGGAATTTATAGCCATATTCTGGAACTAGTCTACTTTCCATAGAATTTTTACCTCCAAGCCACTCTACGACTGTACCTCTTTTATGAAGCTCTTTGGCGATAGCTAGGGCAGGAAAAATGTGCCCACCTGTTCCCCCAGCCATAACGAGAATTTTTTTAGACATAGTTAATCTGTTTTGAATATTTTGTTCTATTTTCCATATCAACACGAACAATAATTGCCAAAGAGATAATTGCAAAAATCATAGAGGTGCCACCATAGCTTAATAGAGGCAAAGTAAATCCCTTGGGCGGTAAAAGGCCTAAATTCATACCAATATTAACTGTAATTTGCATTGCAAACCAGGTGCAGATTCCAAAGACTACATAAGAACTATATTGCCGACCTTTTTGGAGGGCAACTTTAGCAATAGAAAAACCTTTTAAGAGAATAAATAGAAAGGATAGCAAGACAAACAACATCCCCATAAAGCCCAATTCCTCTCCAATAACAGCAAAAATCATATCGGTATGCCTTTCTGGAAGAAGTGCATATTTTTGAATACCAGCACCAATTCCAGTGCCAAACCAGTCTCCCCGAGCAATACCAATTAATGCTTGCTGGGTTTGGTGTACTTTAGGATCTGTGCTTCCCCAAAAATCATCAACCCAAAAGGATGTCAGTCGAGCCATTCGGTTTGGATTAAATGCAATAAAAATACCAACAAAAATAAACAAAAAGGATGTGACTATACTGAGCTGCTTAAGATAAACACCAGCAGCATATAGCATAGCCATTGCTGTTAATGATATGATCAGAGTGGCACCAAAGTCTGTCTCAAGCATCAACAGAAAGTCTGCCAAACCAATAATTACCAGTGTTTTTACAAAGCCTTTCCATGGCTTTCTAATATCTTTTTCTTGACGTATTAGGAAACCAGCCATAAAAAGTATCATGGATAGTTTCATNAGTTCTGAGGGTTGAAACTTAAAAAATACAAAGTTAATCCACCTTGTTGAGCCATTAACTGTATGACCTATAGGGGGAGGAAAAAATACAACTGCAAGAAGTAGTAATGAGAGAATAAATAAAGGAATAGAGTATTTTTGCAGAACTGAAATAGGTGTATTTAAAATAATGAGTCCAGCAAATAAACCTGCACAAATAAACAAAGTTTGTTTAAAAAAATAAGAGTAGCTTGAAAAATATGCCAATGAAGCAGAAAAGGACATAATCCAACCAAAAATTAATAAAGCCAGAATCGTGAACAATAATGACTTGTCAGGCATTTGTCTTGTTCGCATGTTTGGATTTAATCTCATAAGCAAATATATTTTATACTTATATTAATTGAAAAGTTCTGTTAGATATCTTTGCGTTTAATAGTTGAGCTATTTCTAAGTCGATATGGGATAATCTTCTCTTTTTATAATTTTTTTAAATAATGATTTCTACAGCTAATGTCACCATGCAATTTGGTGAAAAGCCTCTATTTGAGAATATTTCAGTCAAATTTCAATCTGGGAATCGATACGGTTTGATTGGAGCAAATGGATG
>JGI26238J51125_1000112_pt1 | contig 28744 bp, 24 predicted proteins | sample SaaInlV_100m_DNA_FD_51125 | JGI IMG/M metagenome (IMG submission 51125) | reverse complement strand
GAGAATTTACCTTCGCGCTCTGCAAAACTTAGATATGTAAAAAAGAAAACTGATTTTTATGATTTTGAAACTGATATTTTAGACCAATTTAAAAATTTAATTGAAATAGAAAATTATGGGGACAAACTTTGAAAAAGGTTGGTCTAATATTTGTTATATTTTTGTTAATTCTATCAACAGCAATTATTAAAAATTCAGCAAAAAAAAATGAAGATGAAATATTTACAGTAAAGGAAAATTTAAGAATTTTAAGCTCTGAATTTGAAAAAATAAAATTGGAACATGATTATCTAAGTTCTTCAGAAAAATTGCTAGAATTTCAATCTCAATTTTTTGAAGATGATTTGGTTCAAAAAAATATTGCAAATATAAAAGTTTTTAATTTTAAAAATAAGGACAAAAAAATTCAAGATTTGAAGATAACAAAAGAAAAATGAAACAAACTAGATCAAAAATAATTATTGAAGACTATAAAAATAATTTTATTTATAAAAAAAATGAAACAAACTTGAACATCCAATTTAATAGAGTAGCTTTTATTTTTTTTATTTTTTTTATTATCTACCTTATTTACACTATCCACTTAATTCATTTAGGTACACGTTCATCTAAAGTAGATAAAACTGAAAATATTCCAGTTGTCATTGATAAACTTTATAGAGCAGATATTTTGGATATTAATGGAAATTATTTAGCAAAAACTGTTAGATCAATTGATATAGGTATAAAAACTTCTGATGTAATTGATAANAAAAAACTTTTACTAAGTTTGAAGATCATTTTTCCAGATAAAGATTTCAGTAAAATTGAAAAAAAACTAAATAAAAAAAAATATTTTTATTTAGAGAAGAAAATTTCAGAAGAGAATTATGAAAAGATAATGAAGCTTGGAGACAAATCAATAAAACCTGAGGAAAAGGTTTTAAGAATGTACCCTCAAAAAAATCTTTTTAGTCATATTATTGGTCAAATAGACGATNATAATAANGGAATTTCAGGCCTTGAAAAATCTTTTAATGAAATTTTAAGAAAATCAAAAAAANATATAAAATTAACAGTTGATAAAGATGTACAGTTTTTAATACGAAAAGAATTAATCAAATATCAGGAAATTTTTAAAAGCAAAGGTAGTGCAGCTATATTAATGAATATAAATAATGGACATATACTTTCACTTATTTCATTGCCAGATTTTAATCCAAATGAAAGACAGAATTTAACTGATGTCAATTTCATTAATAGAGTTACCAAAGGAACTTACGAGCTTGGTTCAGTTTTCAAACCTTTTACATTTGCAAGTGCATTAAATGAAAATTTAATAAAACCAGAAACTGAGTTTTTAAATTTACCTAGATCTATTAGCTGTGACAAACATAGGATTGGAGAGTATGATAATAAAATTCCAACTGATTTAACAGCTGAAGAGATTTTAATTAGATCAGGAAATATTGGTTCTGTCAGAATAGGTCAAAAAATTGGATCTAATAAACATAAGTCTTTTTTAGAAAAAATAGGTGTGTTGAGTCAAATTAACTTTGATATTGATGAAGTGGCTCCACAAAAAAACTATAATTTTGGAAAATGCAAATTAGCAACAGTCTCATTTGGTCATGGAGTTGCAACCACAGTTCTCCAGCTAGCAAAAGGTTATGCGGTAATATCAAATGGTGGGTATGATGTTAAACCAACATTAATTGATAAAAATGATAAAAAAAGTAAAAGATTGCTTAATAAGGGAGTTTCAGAACAAGTCGTTACAGTTTTAAGAAAAATAGTTAATACAGAAGAAGGCACTGCAAAATTTGCAAATGTTGCAAACTATGAAATTGGCGGCAAAACAGGAACTGCAGACCAGCCAAAAGATGGATTTTATTCTGAAGCAAAAATAAACACTTTTGCCTCAATATTTCCAACATCAAATCCACAATTTGTATTCATTGTAATGCTGGACACACCACAAAAAGCAAAAGATTATTATTATAAATACAGACATCGAAAAGGTGGTTGGAAGGGAACTTTATATAATACAGCAGGATGGACTTCGGTCGAGGTAGCAGGAAAAATAATGGATAAAATTGGGCCTATTTTAGCCACAAAATATCTAGAAATTAATTAATTATGTTCCTTGGTGATTATTTTCAAAATATTAAAGCTACCTATAAAAAATTTTTTTTTTCAGGAATTTCCTTTGATAGCGCTCAAGTAAAAAAAAATTATATTTTTTTTGCAATTAAAGGAAATAAAGTCGATGGTAATAATTTTATACCATCTGCAATTTCTAATGGTGCAAAAATAATCATTACTGAAAAAAAAATTAAAGGGTTAAAAAACGGTATTTTATTTATTCAATCAAATAATATAAGAAAATTATTAGCCGAAATATCTTTTAAAATTAATAAAAAAATTCCCGATAATATTATTGCAGTTACAGGAACTAATGGAAAATCATCTGTTGCAGATTTCTATTATCAAATATTAGATTTAAACAAAAAAAAAGTTGCCTCAATTGGAACTTTAGGAATTAAATCAAAAAAATTTAAAAAAGATTTATCAAATACTACAATAGATCCAATTCAATTGAGTATAATTTTAAGTAATCTAAAAAAGCAAAATATCAATAATGTTATTATGGAAGCTTCTAGTCATGGCTTAAGCCAAAATAGGTTGGATGGGCTATCTTTTAATACAGGAATATTTACAAATTTATCCCAAGATCATATGGATTATCACAATAATATTAAAGATTACTTAAAGGCTAAACTCTATTTATTTGAAAAATTAATTAAAAAAAATGGAAATATAATAACTGACGAAAAAATATCAGAATATAATCAGATAAAAAAAATAGCATCAAAAAAGAATTTAAATCTTTTTTCATTATTAGATGAAAAAAATAATTTTAAATTTCTATCTCATCAATTTGAAGGTGAGTCTCAATTATTAAGAATAAAATACAATAATTCTACATACAAAATTAAACTAAATTTAATAGGAAAAGTTCAATTAAAAAATATTTTAATGGCAACAATTGCAGCAATAAAAAGCAATATTAGTATTAAAGACATTCTTAAGGTTATACCAAGAATTAAATCTGTAAATGGAAGGTTTGAAAAAATTGGTAAAATTAAAAATAATTCTAAAGTAATTTTAGATTATGCGCATACACCTGATGCTTTAAAAACTTGTCTAAAAAATTTAAAAGAGCAATTTCCAGATCATAAAGTTTCTTTGGTGTTTGGGTGTGGGGGTAATAGAGATCAGAATAAAAGAGCTAAAATGGGTAAAATTGCAGACCTTTATTCTGATAAAATCTATCTTACAGATGANAATCCAAGATCGGAGCAACCNAGCAAAATCAGAAAAGACATTAAAAAAGGGATAAAAAAGCAAAAAGTTTTTGAGTTCACAAGTAGAGCAAGAGCAATTTCAAAAGCAATAGACAATTTAAATATAGGAGAAATTTTACTAGTAGCTGGCAAAGGTCACGAAACAGTTCAGGAAATTGGTGAGAAAAAAATCTTTTTTTCAGATAAAAAAATTATTCTCAATGCAATAAAAATAAAAAATATAACTTTATCAAATAATTTGAAAGCAAATATAATTAATGAGCTTTCTGGTGAAAAAAAAATATCTCCAGCAGTTTCCTTAAAGNATGCAAGAATTAATTCTAAAGAAATAAAAAAAANTGATATTTTTTTTGCAATTAAAGGAAAAAAAAATAATGGTAATAAATTTGTAAGTGAGGCTTTTAATAAAAAAGCATCAGTTGCAATAGTAAATACAATTAATAAAAATAATAGTAGAAAAAATCAAGTAAGGGTAAATGATACTTTAAAATTTTTAACAAAAATCTCAAAAATTTACAGGCAAAATATAGATACNAAAATCATAGCTATNACAGGTAGTTGTGGAAAAACAACTTTAAAAGAATTATTAGGAAATTCATTAAAACAACTTTCAAAAGTAAGTATTTCTCCTAAGTCATATAATAATAAATATGGTGTTCCTTTAAGTCTATTTAACTTAAATCCAAAAGACAATTATGGAGTTTTAGAAATTGGAATGGATAAAAAAGGGGAAATTGATCATCTTTCTAAAATTGTTCAACCTGATGTGAGCGTAATTACGAATATTAGTTACGCGCATGTTAAGAATTTTAAAAGTATTAGCCAAATTGCATTGGCAAAAGCAGAAATAATTAATAATACAAAAAATAATGGTTTTATAATTCTAAATGCAGACGATAATTTTTTTAATATGCATAAAAAAATAGCTATTAAAAANAACTTAAAAATTTTATCATTTGGAATTAGAAACAAAAATTCAAATATAAAACTTATCAATATTAAAAAAGAGGCTAAAAAATATAAAGCAACTATTAAAGTAAATAACATTAAAACCTATTTTTCATTAAAAAATGATTTTCAAAATAATATCTTAAATATTCTGTCTGCTCTGACAGTAATGAGTATCTATTTAGATATTTCCAAAATTGATAAAAATATTTTTTATAATTTTAAAACACCAGATGGTAGAGGAGATATTTCCAAAATTAGACNCAAGAATAAACTCTTAAATTTGATAGACGAAAGTTATAATTCAAATCCATTATCGCTTAAATCAGCTATTCTCAACTTTGATAAAATTAAATCAAATAAATCAAAAAAATATTTATTATTAGGTGATATGTTAGAACTTGGGAAATACTCCAAAAAACTTCATCAATCTATTGGTAGAATAATTAATAGAACAAAGATCGATAAAGTCTTTGTTAAGGGACATAAAATTTTATTTACTTACAATTCAATTACAAAATTAAAAAGAGGCGGAATATTAAATAATAATTCTGAGATTATTAATTTGATTAAAAATGATTTAAATAATAATGATTATCTTATGGTAAAGGCTTCAAATGCTACAGGATTCAATATGATGATAAATAGTATGAAAGGTTTAAAATAAATGCTTTATCATTTTTTATTAAATTTTGTAGATACTTTTGGGTTTTTAAATGTATTTAAATATATAACTTTTAGAACAGGATTATCTTTATTTACTTCACTCATTATTGTTTTGTTAATAGGTGGACCTTTTATTAATTTTTTTTCTAATAGAAAAATTGTTAATCCTATTCGCAATGATGGTCCAGAAGANCATATAATCAAAAAAATTGGTACNCCAACTATGGGAGGAGTAATTATCTTATTTGGACTGTTAGTTNCAGTTCTATGTTGGGGGGACCTATCTAATATAAGTGTTNTATTTTGCGTTTATATTACAATTTCATTTGGTTTACTTGGTGCATTTGATGATTATAAAAAAATACAACACGATAATTCGTCAGGGATTTCATCTAAATTTAAAATATTATCACAAATTATTTTAGCAATTTCAGGAATTAGTTTTTTTATATATTTTGTAGATTATCAAGAAATTACTAATTTATATTTCCCTTTTTTTAAAAACTTAATAATTAATCTTGGTTGGTTTTTTATTCCTTTCTCAGTATTTGTAATAGTTGGGTCATCTAATGCGGTAAATTTAACAGACGGATTAGATGGATTGGCTACTGTGCCTGTAATTCTAGTTGCAGGTTGTTTTGCATTTATAAGTTATGTAACTGGAAATATAGTTTTTTCTGACTATTTGCAGATACCTTACATTGAAGGTACGGGTGAAGTCTCAATTTTTTGTGGTGCTATAATTGGATCCTGTTTAGGTTTTTTATGGTTTAATGCGCCACCAGCAAAAATTTTTATGGGTGACACAGGTTCCCTAGCACTTGGTGGTTCTTTGGGAGCTGTAGGTATAATAACAAAACATGAAATTGTATTAGCAATAACAGGTGGACTATTTGTTCTTGAGGCTGTTTCAGTAATGGTTCAAGTTATTTCTTTCAAATTAACTGGAAAAAGAATTTTTAGAATGGCACCTATACATCATCATTTTGAAAAAAAAGGTTGGCCAGAGTCAACTGTTGTAATTAGGTTTTGGATTATTTCTATTATTCTAGCAATGATAGGTCTAGCTACTTTAAAACTAAGGTAATGACAAAAAGTAAAAATATTTTTTTAGGAAAAAAAATATTAATTTATGGACTTGGTAAAAGTGGTATTTCTTCTTATAAATTTTTAAACAACAAAGCCAAAGTTTATTTGTTTGATGATAATTTAAAAAAAAAAATTAAGTGTAAATCAAATCAAAAACTAAAAGATATAAAAGAAGTATCTGAAATAAAATTTGATAAAATTATTATTAGTCCAGGTATAGATATTTCTAACTGTAGATTAGCTAACATCTTAAAAAAAAACCTCTCTAAAATTTTTACTGACCTGGACGTTTTTTACTCATTTTATAAAAATAAAAGTATTGNTATTACAGGAACTAACGGAAAATCNACTTCTGCACAAATTTTACATGAAGTTTTGATGGATCAAAAATATGACTCAAGATTAATTGGTAATATTGGCAATCCTGCTTTATCTGAGAAACAAATTACTAAAAAAACTGTATTTGTTATTGAGGCATCATCCTATCAATTAGATTACAGTAAAATATTTACTTCAAAATATGCACTAATACTTAATATTAGTCCTGACCATTTAGAAAGACACAAAAATTTAAAAAACTATGTTAATGCTAAATTCAAATTATTAAACTCTCAAACAAATAAATCTATTGCATTAGTAAAAGAAAATGATCCATTAATAAGTAAAGTTATTAAGAAAGGTAAATTTAAACAAAAAATTATCAAAGTAGACACCTTAAAAAATGATAAAATTTTTAATCAATTAAAAAATCAATATTTTTTATCTTTTGGAAACAAAGAAAATCTTTCTTTTATTTTGAAAATTTCAAAAATATTAAAATTAGATAATAAAAAATTATTTAGAACTTTAAATAATTTTAAAGGGTTAAAGTACCGGCAACAAATAATTTTTGAAAAAAAAAATCTAACTATAATAAACGACTCAAAGTCAACTAGCTTTGCATCTTCAGAAAATTTGCTTAAAAGTTTTAATAAAGTTTATTGGATTTTAGGTGGTATTCCTAAAAAGAATGATAAATTTAAATTAACGAAAAAAAATTGTGAAAATTTTAAGGCTTTTATATTTGGTAATAATTATAAAGAATTCAAAAAGCATTTAAAAAATAAAATGTTTGTTACAAACTTTGTAAACTTAAAAGATGTATTGAAAAAAATATTATTAGCTATTGAAAAAGAAAAACTACAAAAAAATATAATATTTTTTAGCCCAGCTGGTGCATCATTTGATAGTTTTAAAAATTTTGAAGATAGAGGTCTTTATTTTAATAAACTAGTTAAAAAAATAATTAATGATAAACGATAACTTTTTATATAAATTTTATTATCAATGGTGGAAAAATATAGATAAATCAATTTTCTTTCTTATNACTCTTTTATTTGCGANTGGGTTATTTTTTTCTNTAGTCTCGACTTCATTAATTGCCTCAGATAAATTAGATACAAACAGTTATTTCTTTTTTTTTAAACACTTAATTTATATTTGTATTGGAATATTTATTATTTTTGTTTTTTCTTCAATTAGTACTGACCAATTATTNAAATATTCGATAATTCTTTTTTTTGTTTCATTAACTTCATTATTTTTGGTTCCAATAATTGGTGCTGAAGTTAAGGGGTCAAAAAGATGGATAGATTTATTTTTTTTACCAAGATTTCAACCAATTGAAATACTAAAACCATTTTTAATTATAATATTAGCTACCATTCTTTGTAACAAAAATATTTCCAATCTCTATTTTAAATATTTAATATCAATCTTTATAGTTTCTATAGTTTCTTTACTTTTAATTATACAACCAGATATCGGTCAAACTTTGCTAGTGATATTTTCTTGGGCTATTTTAATTTTTACCTCAGGTATTAATATTTTTTTTCTTTTAGGTTTTTCTTTGTTTGCATTAAGTTTTTTGATTTACTTGATCATTTATATTCCCAGGTTTGACTATATTCAAAGCAGAATACTTTCTTTTTTTGATAGAGATGCTGGTACTCATAATTTTCAATCTGAAAAAGCAATTGAGTCAATTACTAGTGGTGGTTTTTTTGGAAAGGGAATTGGAGAAGGTGTATTAAAAAATAGAGTTCCAGAAGCACATACTGATTACATTATATCGGTAATTTCAGAGGAGTTTGGTGTTGTTGCCATAATATTAATATTATTATTGTTTTTAGTATTTATTTATATGGTTTTTAAAAAAATTAATTTTGAAAAAAGTGAAAAAATAAAATTAGCCTTAATTGGCTGTATTAGCTTAATTTTAATGCAGGCTACAATTCATATAGGAGTAAATATTAGATTATTTCCAACTACAGGAATGACATTACCATTTTTAAGTTATGGTGGCTCCTCAATTGTAAGTGTTTCAATATTATCAGGAATAATTTTAAATTTGACTAAGAGAAAAATAAATTATTAGAAATGAAAAAAAAAATTTTAATTTCTACAGGTGGATCTGGTGGACATGTAATGCCAGCAATTACGATTTATGATCATTTAAAAAGTCATTATGAGGTTATGATTTCTACTGATCTGAGAGGTTTTAAATATTTAGATAGTGAAAAATATAAAACTTTTTTAATTGATACTCCTAGGTTAAATAGATTAATTTTAATGCCATTTTCAATTTTTGTTGTATTTTTTTTAACTTTAAAATCTTTATTTTTGTTTAAAAGAGAAAAAATTAATATGTTGATTTCTACAGGGGGCTACATGTCTTTACCACTTTGCTTAGCTGCTAAAATATTAAAAATCAAAATTTTGTTATTAGAACCTAATATGATTATCGGAAGAGCAAATAAGCTTTTCTTAAATTTTTGTGAAAAGATAATATGTTATGATAGTAATATTGTTAATTTCCCAAAAAAATTTGTAAATAAGTTGATTGTACTTTCTCCACTTTTAAGGAAAAAATATTATGAAAGAAATAATAATTTAAAGAAAGATAAAAAATTTACTGTAATTGTTATAGGCGGAAGTCAAGGGGCGAAAATATTTGATGAATTATTACATCAGACCTTTATAAAAATTTCAAAAATAAGACCACTAAAAATAATTCATCAAACAAATGAAACAAATATTAATTTTCTTAAAAAACTTTATTTAACAAATGAGATTGAAAATATTGTTTTTAAATTTGATCAAAATTTAGATAAATTATTANATCAAGCAGATTTATGTATAACAAGAGCTGGTGCATCTAGTTTAGCTGAAATTGCAAGTTTTAANATACCNTTCATAGCCATTCCTTTGCCCACTTCCAAAGATGACCATCAGCTTCAAAATGCTAAATATTATGAAAAAAAAAATTGTTGCTGGATAATTGATCAAACTAATTTTGACCAACTTAAATTTGAAAACTTAATGTTGGATATTTTAAAAGATGATGATGATTTTATAATGAAAAAAAATAACCTAGAAAATTTAAATTATGAAAATACATGGAATAATGTTAATCAAAATTTACTAAAAATAATAAATGAAAATTAAATTAGCTAAATCTGAAATAATTCACTTTGTTGGTATTGGTGGCATAGGCATGAGTGGCTTGTCTTTGATAATGAAAGGTAAAGGCTTTAAAGTTCAGGGTAGTGATATTTCTAGCAATAAAAATATTGAAAGATTAAAAAAAGAAAAAATTAAGATTTCAATTGGCCACAAAAAGCAAAATATAAATAAAGCAACTATTGTAGTTGTTTCATCTGCAATAAAAAAAAATAATCCAGAATTAATTGAAGCTAAAAAAAAACAGTTACCAGTTTATAAAAGAGGGGAAATGTTGGCACATATAGTGTCTTTAACTAAAAATATTGTAGTTGTAGGTTCACACGGTAAAACGACCACAACTTCATTAATAGCTTCAATTTTTCAAGAGACCAAAATAGATCCCACTATAATTAATGGTGGCGTGATTAACTCTATAAATAATTCAGCAAAATTAGGTAAAAGTGATTGGTCTATTTTGGAAGCAGATGAGTCTGATGGTAGCTTTGTTTATATCCCTCCAACCTATTCAATAATTACAAATATAGATAGAGAACATATGGATTTTTATAGTTCCATGAAAGAGCTTAATGAATATTTTATTAAATTTGTAAATAAAGTTCCATCTTTTGGAAAATCTTTTGTTTGTTTAGATGATAACAACAATAAAAGTTTAATTAAAAATTTAAAAAATAAGAATTTTTACACTTACGGTTTAGACCCAAAATCAAATTTTTGTATTAAAAATATAAAACAATTTCGAGAATATTCAGAATTTGATTTAAAAATAATTCTACCAAATAAAAAAAATAAATTAATTAAGAAAATTAGAATACCCTTATTGGGTCTTCATAATATCAGAAATTCTGTTGCAGCTGCAGCATTATCAATAACTGTTGGGTTGACAGTATCAGACATTAAGAAAGGCTTAAAAAATTTTAAAGGAGTGCAAAGACGATTTAATAAAATTTTTACATATAATGAAGTAGATTTTTTTGATGATTATGCGCACCATCCCACAGAAATAAAAGTTGTTCTTGATGGGGTAAATAATGTTTACAATAATTATGAAAAAATATGCATATTTCAGCCTCATAGAATTTCAAGATTAAAAGATTTAAAAAAAGAATTTACTCATGCTTTTAGAGGTGCAGATAAGGTAATCCTGTTTCCAATTTATACTGCTGGAGAAAAAATTAAATTAGGATTTAGTTATTTAAATTTTGCAAAAGAACTAATTAAGAACTCAAAAGTAAAGTTATTTTTAGTAGATGATAAATATCAGTTAGCAAAATATATTAAAAATAACATTTATGGAAAAAAAATAGTTATTGGGATGGGTGCAGGTACCATATCAGCATGGATGAGAGAGTTACCTAAATTATTATAATGAATATTAATCTCGAAGAATTATCGTCAGAATTTAACAACAATGTAAAATTTGACTATGATTTAAAAAAAAAAAATTGGTTTAATATAGGTGGCAAAACCAAAATTTTTTATAAAGCTGATAATTTAAAAGAGCTAATTAAATTCTTAAAAAAAATTGAAAACAAAGTGAAAATTTTTGTTCTGTCTGGTGGATCAAATACTCTAATCACTGACAGTACTTATGACGGTGTAGTAATTAAGCTTTCAGATGACTTTAGCAATATGTCACTTTTATCTGAAGATATAATTATAGCGGGAAGTGCAGTTGGAGATAAATCACTTTCAGAATATGCTATGAGTAATAGTTTGGGTGGATTTGAATTTCTCTCATGTATACCAGGGACAGTAGGTGGAGGAATAAAGATGAACGCNGGTTGCTTNGGAAGAGAGTTTAAAGATATCTTAATATCAATTCAAGCAATCAACAAGTCAGGACAAGTNATTACAATACCAGCNAAAGAAATNAAATTTAAATATAGAGACAGTGGGTTGTCTGATGATTTAATTTTTTTAAGCGCTTCTTTTAAAGGTTTTAAAAAGAATTCAGATTTAATTCAAAAAGAGATGAAAGAATTAAAAGAAAAAAAAGAAAAAGCCCAACCAACAAGAATTAAAACAAGTGGTAGTACTTTTAAAAATCCAATAGGGCAGTCAGATAAAAAGGTTTGGCAATTGATAAAAGAGTCAGTTTCTATTGAGAAATCTTTTGGTGATGCTTGTATTTCAGAAAAGCATTGTAATTTTTTTGTAAATAAAGGAAATGCTGAGTTCAAAGATATGAAAAAATTGATAGAATTTGTTACTGAAAATGTTTTAAAAAAAACTGGTATAAGGTTAGAAACAGAAATTAAAATTTTAGAATAAATTGAAAAAAAAAATACTCATAATTTCAGGAGGAATCTCAAAGGAAAGATTAATAAGTCTTGATACCGGGTTACAAGTTGCAAAAGAATTAAAAAAAAATGGCTATAAGGTAAAAATTTCAGAACCAGACAATCAACTTGCTAGAAGTATTAATCAGTTTAAACCAAATATTATTTTTAATGCTTTGCACGGACAATTTGGTGAAGACGGATACATACAAACAATTCTTGAAGGTTTAAAATTCCATACACACACTCCGGTACAGTGGCTTCAGCTTTGGCGATGGATAAAGAAATTTCAAAGAAAATTTTTATTAAAAATAAAATTTCTACACCAAAATTTATTAAATATTCATATGATAAAAAATAATTTAGATTTAATAAAAACAATTGAAAAAAAATTAAAATTTCCAGTAGTATTAAAACCAATTAATGAAGGCTCAAGTGTGAATGTTTTCATTTGTACTAAAAAAAATATTTCAAAATTTTTGAAATTATTGGAAAGTTACAAACAAATAATTATTGAAGAATTTATTGCTGGAAGGGAAATTCAAGTTGCAATTATGGGGCATAAAAAACTAGGTGCAATTGAACTTAAACCTAAAAGAAAGTTTTATGATTATCGGGCTAAATATGATGTTAAAGCAAAAACTGAACATATTATTCCAGTAGAGTTATCTAAAAATAAACTTGATGAAGTAATGAACATGGCTCTCAAAGCACATAAAGTTATTGGTTGCAAAGGTGTAACAAGATCAGATTTTAAATTTTATAATAATAAGTTTTATTTATTAGAAATTAATACCCAACCAGGAATGACAAGATTGTCTCTTGTTCCAGAGATAGCAAGATACAAAGGAATAACTTTTATAAAATTAATTGAGTGGATTTTAAAAGATGCATCAACGAAAAAGTAAAAAGATTTTAATATATTTTTTTTTACTTTTCTTAGTGGGCTCAATTAACAATATTAATATTAACAATCTAAAATTTCAAAGTGTTAAAAATATTAATGTTACTGGACTTGAGAACGAGGATAATTCAATTATATCAAAAAAAATTAAAAATTTAAAATTAGACAATATTTATTTAATTAATAAAAAAGATCTTAACACTCTAATTGAGTCTAATAATTTGGTGGAAAAATACTTTATTTTCAAAAAATACCCGTCCTCACTAAATATAAATATTGATAAGACAAGTTTTTTAGCAAGAATTAGTAAAAATGGTAAAATTTATGATTTAGGTTCAAATGGAAAACTTATCGAAAATAAGTATTCTAATAATCAATTACCTTTTGTGTTTGGAAATCCTGAAATTATCGAATTCTTTAATATTAAAAAAATCATAGATGAGTCCCAAATATCTTTTGAAGAAATAGAAAGTTTATATTTTTTTTTATCTAAAAGATGGGATTTAGAATTAAGAAATAATATAATTATAAGATTACCTAATGATAATATTAAAGAAAGTTTAAAATTAGCATCAGANTTTTTGCATAATNATGAATTTAAAGATATTAAAATAATTGATGCAAGAATTAAAAATCAAATTATTTTAAATGATTGAAGAGCCAGATTTTGAAACATTTCTCTATATTTCTGAAAACCAATATACAATATTTGTTGATGATAAAAAAAATTCAAAAAATTTATACAAACAAGAATTTAAAATTGACGATAAAATCAATCCAGATGATTTAAGTTATTTACCAAAATTTCTTGATGAAAATATTTATAGAATAGAAAAATTAGTAGGTAACTTTATTAAAGATATTACTCTAATAATTGAAAATGATAAAATTTTAAATACTGATATAGGAATAAAAAAAAAAGATNCCGAACAACTCCAAAATCAAGATAATATNAAAAATTATTTAATNGAGGTTAAAGACTCATTTAAAGAAAACTATCAAGATCAAGTTATTATGCATATGCTAATTAATGATTCTGATGAAAATAGTATAAAAAATTTATCANACGATTCTNATACTAATGAAGGATATTTATATTTGTCAGTGAAATTTATATCTATTTCAAACAACCTAACTTCTGTATTTGAAAAGTTGTTAGAAAAACATCANATTCAAGTCAATCAATATATGTCAGGAGAATATATACAGAGTTTTTTTGGTTCAGATATTAGTGAACTATCAATTATGGCTAGTAAATTAAAAAATGGCTTAAATAAAAATGAAATAACATTAGTTTCAAAAAATACTGAAAATAAGGGATTTTTTGAAAAATTTTTTCAATTATTTAGTTAGTATTGTTTTTTCCAGTAATATTTGTTGTTTTTAATATTGGTCAAAAACAAATTAAAAGTCCTTTGTGTCTTATTTAACTCAAAAAACAATTAAAAGTAATGTTTCATTTAATGGTGTAGCACTGCACAGTGGATTAAATGTAAATATTTGTATTAAACCAGCTTCACCAAATTTTGGTATTGTTTTTAAAAGAATTGATCACAAAATAAATAACTTGATCTACCCAAATTTTATGCATGTCACAAACACATCATTAAATACAACTATTGAAAACGAATTTGGTATTAAAGTTTCAACTATAGAACATTTGATGGGAGCATTGTTTGGGCTTGGTATTGATAATGCATTAATAGAGATTGATAATGAGGAAGTTCCAATTTTAGATGGTTCTGCAAAAGAATTTATAGAAAAAATCATAAATACTGGAGTAACTGTAAGTGACGCTCCAATTAAGATTATTAAGATTAATAGAGAAATAAAATATACAGATGGTGATAGATTTATTTCGATACAACCTTCTACTTTAAGTTTAGAAATAGATTTTGAACTTAAGTATAAAAACCAGATTATTGGAAATCAAAGAAACAAAGTTAAAGTTTTTGAAGATGATTTAACCGATGTTTATAATTCAAGAACATTTTGCTTATTCGAGGATATTGAAATAATTAAAAAGAATGGACTAGCTAAAGGTGGTAGTTTAGAAAATGCGATTGTGGTGAAAGATGACCAAATATTAAATGAGGAAGGTTTAAGAAATAATAAAGAATTCGTTAATCACAAAATATTAGATTGCATTGGAGATTTATATACTTCTGGATATAGAATTATAGCTAGCATTAAATGCTCTCAGGGAGGACATTTTTTAACTAATCAATTATTAAGAAAAGTCTTTCAAAATAAAGAAAATTTTTCAATTTTAGAAATTAAAGAAAAAAATCTACCCCATACACTTATAAACAAAAATATTTTACGTTCTATCGCTTCATAACAAAGACAACTTCCAAAGTGTACTTTAAATAAGTATAAATCTTATATGAAAATTAATAAATTTTTATTATCCTTTTTTTTCATATTAATACTTGCGTCTTGCTCAAAAGAAGAGGCTAGAAAATCAGTCATAAAAGAAAAAAGTTTAGATCTTCAAGTTTTAGAGACATATGAAGAGGGAATGAATTATTTAGAGGAGGGGGACGCTCTTTATGCTGCGTCAAAATTTAATGAAGCTGAGCTTTTATTCCCACAATCTGAATGGGCTCCAAAATCTGCTTTGATGGCAGCATATGCATATTATTCACAAGATTATCTAAAAGATGCGATAGCTGAGCTAGATAGATTTTTAAAAGTTTACCCGAAACATAAAAATTTAGATTATGTTTATTATTTATTAGCTATTTCGTATTATGAACAGATTGTTGATGAAAAGAAAGATTTACAATCAATCATAAAAGCAAAACAATATTTTGAAATTGTCATTAGAGACTATCAAAAAACTAGTTATGCATTGGACGCAGAATTCAAAATAGATCTGATCAATGATATTTTAGCTGCTAAAGAAATGTATATTGGTCGTTATTATTTTGAAAAAAAGAAATGGATATCAGCAATAAATAGATTTCAAACAATTATTAATGATTATGAAACAACTATATATGCTGAAGAAGCATTACACAGATTGGTAGAAGTTCACTATATGATTGGTTTAAAAGATGAGGCAAAAAAATATGCTAAATTGCTTGGGTATAATTATCAATCATCAGAATGGTATGAAAATTCTTATAGTTTATTTGATAAAAAATATAAGCGTATAAAGAAAAATAAGATTAAAAATAAGAGTACTTTAAAAAAAATTAAATCATTATTTGAATTTAATGAATAAAAAAGAAATTCAAAAAGATTATAATAAAAAAATTAAATTATTTAACGATTATAGCAAATATTATTATGATAATAGTTCACCAATTGTTTCAGACAAAGAATTTGATGAACTTAAGCATAATATTTTATTGCTTGAAAGAAAATATAATTTTTTAAATTCAAAAAAATCCCCTAGCCAAATAGTTGGTTACAAACCTTCCAAAAATTTTAACAAATTAAGACATAGAATTCCCATGCTTTCTTTGTCAAATGCATTTGATGAGAAAGATTTATTAAATTTTGAGAAAAAAATATTAAATTTTATATCTAAGGAAGAAGATTATAAGATTACATACAGTGCAGAACCAAAGATAGATGGCATTTCAGCTTCCTTGATTTATCAAGATGGTAAATTTATAAAGGGATTATCCAGAGGTGATGGTAATGAAGGCGAGGATATAACTAATAATCTTGCAACCATTAAAGATATTCCTAAAAAAATAATAAGTAAAAATTTCCCTAAAGAAATAGATATCAGAGGAGAAGTTTTTATCCAAAATAGTGATTTTAAAAGTTTAAATAAAAAATTTGCAAATCCAAGAAATGCAGCATCTGGTTCATTAAGACAAAAAGATCCAGANGAAACAAGAAAAATACCCCTNAAATTTATTGCATACACACATGGATATGAAAAAGGTTTAATTGTAAAAAATCAATTTGATTATTTAAAACAATTAAATGAATGGGGNTTTAAAACAAATTCTTTAAATAGTTTAATTACTGGAGTTAAAAATTTATTAATAAATTATGATAAGATTGAAAAAAAAAGAACAGAATTAAATTTTGATATAGATGGCATTGTTTATAAGGTTAATGATTTTAATCTTCAAAAAAGACTTGGATATATTGCAAATGCTCCAAGATGGGCAATAGCTCATAAATTCTCTTCAAATAAAGCAGTTTCTGAAATATTAAATATTGATATTCAAATTGGAAGAACTGGTGCGTTAACACCAGTAGCAAAAATAAAGCCTGTAAATATAGGTGGAGTAGTTGTTTCAAATGCAACTTTACATAATGAAGATGAAATTAATAGAAAAGACGTGAGAATTGGTGATATTGCAAATATAGAACGAGCTGGTGATGTTATACCACATATTTTGTCTGTCGATAAAAGTAAAAGAAATAACAAAAGTTCTAAATTTATATTTCCCAAAAAATGTCCTTCATGTGGATCTGAAACAGTTAAAGAATTCAATACAATAACAAAAAAAAATGACGCTGTAAGAAGATGTACTAGTGAAGGCTACATGTGTGAAAAAATAGCTATAGAGAAATTAAAACATTTTGTATCGAAAGANGCTTTTAATATTGAAGGTTTTGGAAAAAAAATTGTAGAAAATTTTTGGAAACTCAAATTGTTAAAATTTCCGCAAGATATTTTTAAATTAGATTTTAAAAAAATAGAAAATCTTGAAGGTTGGGGCCANCAATCAATGCANAATTTAAAATATTCAATTAATCAAAAAAAAAATATTTCNCTAGATAAGTTAATATACTCATTGGGTATAAGACATATTGGATTAGAAAATGCAAAAATTTTATCAAAATATTTTAAGTCATTTTCAAAATTTAAGAGTTTATCAAAAGATAAAAATTTTAATGATCTATTAAATATTGATGGGATCGGAGAAACTCAGCTAAATTCAATTAAATTTTTTTTTAATAATAAAGATAATATGAACATCTTAAATGAATTAGAAAAAATCTTAGTTATTAAAGATGCTAAAATTCAGGATGCAAGTGGTTTGTTAAAAGATAAAACATTCATGTTAACAGGAAAACTAAATGGTATCAGTAGGGCAGAAGCAAAATCTTTAATAGAGGAAAATTCTGGAACATCTGTAAGCAGTATAACAAAAAAATTAAACTATTTAATTATTGGAGAAAAGCCGACGAGAAAAAAAGTTGATATGGCTAAAGAACTTAACATTTCTATATTAGATCAAAAACAATTTTTAAAAATGNTAAATAAAACTGGCTAACCATTTTCTTTCTTTTACATTTAGAAATTTTGAAATTTTTGAATAAACATATAAATGATATTTAAAGAGATAGTTTTTTTCAAGCTTAGTAAGAAGATTAAAATTGATTAATTCTTTCTCAAGCGGTGCAAGAGTCAAGTTTTCAAAAAAAATTTTGTTTTTAACTTTATTGACGTAAACTAAATTCTCTATTCTAATACCAAATTTTCCTTTTTTGTAATAACCTGGTTCATTACTTAAAATCATACCTTCTTTAATTTTAATGTTATTTAATTTTGAAATAGACTGTGGACCTTCATGGACATTTAGAAAAAAACCTACACCATGACCAGTGCCATGAGCNTAATCTAAATTACTTTTATTNAAGTATTTTCTNGCTCTTTTATCTATTTTTTTTCCAATGTTATCTTTAAGTAAATTTGTAGTGGCTACAGCGATATGTCCTTTTAAAACTTTAGTGTAAATATTTTTAATATTTTGTTTTGGCTCTGAAAAACAGAGNGTTCTAGTAACATCTGTTGTTCCATATTTATACTGTCCTCCAGAGTCACACAAAAAAATATCATTTTTCTTAATAAATTTACAATTTTCTTTCTTGGCTCTGTAGTGAACAATCGCTCCATTTGCTCCAGACCCGGCAATGGTATCAAAACTTGGATACAAATAATTCCTATTTTTTTTTCTAAATTGTTCCAATTTTATTTGAGCATCTACTTCAGTGATGTTTTTTTTATTAATATTTTTAATCCAATAAATAAATTTTGTTAGAGCAACACCATCTAGAATATGGGAGTCAATCATATTTTTGATTTCAGTTTTATTTTTTATTGCTTTTAAAAGATATGTTGGGTCTTCTCTACTTATTATATCAAATTTAGATTTAATAATATTTTCATAGAAAACAGAACATGATTTATTGTCAATTATAAAATTTTTTCCATTTATTAATAAAATTTTTTTTTGTAGGTCGTTTATATTAATCAATTGGTTTTTATTGATTATTTTTTTCTTAATTAATATTTTTGCTTTTTTAGGTTCTGTTATTAAAAAAATTTTTTTCGACTTATTGATTATTAATCTACAGTTAGGTATTGGACTATTAGGTGCATCATTTCCTCTAATATTTAAAATCCATGCCACATTTTCAGGAGCTGTTATAAATAAATTATCAGCTTTTTTTTTCTTTAAGTAATTAACAATCTTATTAATTTTTGATCTTTTATTTTCTCCAACTATTTCATCTTTAAGAGAAAAAAANGGAGCGTCATTACTAATTTTATCNATTTTAATCTCGTCTATTAAATTATTAGATATAAATTTTACNTGGTTTTGACTTAAAAAGTATTTTTTAATTTGNTTATAGGTAAAAAGTTTTGGATCAAGTCCTAATTTCAAATTATTAAATAACTTACAATTAATTATTTTTTCATAGCTAAAAATTTNAAAATTTTTTCCAGACTCTATCTCACTTTGAATTGTATATCTGCCATCTGTAAATAAATAGTTTTTATTTTTNAAAATTACAGCTAATCCAGCTGATCCACTAAAATTTGAGATTATTTTTAATCTATTTATTTTTGAATATTCAGTAAAGTAATCATTATTTTTAGGTATGACATAACCATCAATGCCATATTTTTTGAATTTTTTTTTTAAACTACTTATTCTTTTTTTCATTTAATTCTTTTTTGATATCTTATCCAACCAGGACTCCTTGTTCCTTCTTCAATTTCAAGGTCTTGATTAAAATCAAAATCTTGACCATCATCAATTTCATCATCAAAAAAAGAATTTTTTTCTAAATATTTTTCTGGCAATTCCTCAATAAATCTTGAGGCCATACTATCGATCCAATCACCTTGATAAAACCTGTTCATAGAGAAAGAAATTATTGCTTTTTTTTTAGCTCTTGTAATTCCAACGTAAGCAAGTCGTCGTTCTTCTTCAAGACCATTTTGCCCTTTTTCCTCAATTGATTTTTGATGAGGAAACAATCCTTCTTCCCAACCAGGAAGAAAAACAACATCAAATTCTAGTCCTTTGGCAGCATGCATAGTCATCATATTAATCTTTTCTCCATCCCAATCTTGGTCAATTGAAGTTGCAAGAGACACATGTTCCAAAAAACTTTCTAAATTATCAAATTCTTTCATTGCACTTATTAATTCTTTAATATTTTCTAATCTATTTTCATTATCTAAATCTTTTTTGTTTTTTAACATAGCTGAGTAGCCAGACTCATCTAAAACAGTCTGTAGTAGTTTTACGTGATTAATCTTTTTAATATTAATATCATTTCTCCATTTATTTAATGCATTGAGAAAAAAATTAAGACCCATTTTTGTTTTTGGTTTTATCAAATTTTGGTCAATCATTTTTTTTGCAGCCGATTCTAAACTCAAATTATTTTTTTTGCCAAATTCATGAACAGTTTTCAAAGTGGTATCTCCAATCGATCTTTTAGGATTATTGACTATTCTTTCAAAAGCCAAATCATCTTTTTCTTGATGGATTAATCTTAAATATGCAACACAATCTTTAATTTCTGCTCTTTCATAAAATTTTGTACCACCTAAAATTCTATAAGGCATACCAATTTTGAGAAATCTTTCCTCAAATTCTCTTGTTTGAAATATTGCTCTTACTAAAATAGCCATTTCATTAAATGAATATTTTTTTTTTAATTTTTTTTCAATTTCATCAGAAATACCTATCGCTTCATCTTTACCGTTCTTAAAACAATTTAACTTAACCAAATCTCCTTCTTCCATTTCACTTATAAGAGTCTTGCCCACTCTATTTTGATTATTTGCAATTAGATTTGACGCAACAGATAAAATATTTTGAGAGGATCTATAATTTTGTTCAAGTCTTATGACTTTTGTGTTTTTATAAACTTGATCAAATTCTAAAAAGTTTTTAATCTCAGCACCTCGCCAACTATAAATAGATTGATCATCATCGCCCACACAACATAAATTTTTAGTTTTCTCTGATAATAAATTTAACCATTTGCTTTGAATAAAATTAGTATCTTGATATTCATCAACCAAAATATATTTGAAGTTGGTAGAATAAATTTGTCTTATATCTGGATAGTTTTCTAAAATTTTTACAGTATGTAAAATTAGATCTCCAAAATCACATGAATTTAAATCTATTAATTTTTGTTGATAAATTTTGTATAGAGGTAAAATAGTTCTTTCATAAACATCCTTGTTATTTATTATAACCTCTGAAGGGTAGTATCCTTTATTTTTCCAGCGATCAATTATTGCCAATATAAACCTTGGAGCTAATTGTTTAATGTCAATATTTTCACTTTTACAAATATTCTTGATAAGTCTTGTTTGGTCGTCTGTATCTATAATTGTAAAGTTTGAATTAAGTTTAGCTGCAGTTGCATGCTTTCTTAAAATTTTTGCACAAATGGAGTGAAATGTGCCAAGCCAAGATAATCCGGTTGCAGCTGATCCGAGCATTTTACTTACTCTATTTTGCATTTCTTTTGCAGCTTTATTGGTAAATGTTACTGATAGAATTTGATTAGGAAATGCTTTTTTTTCTTTAATTATATGTGCAATTCTTGATGTTAAAACTTTTGTTTTTCCAGATCCAGCGCCGCAACAATCAATAAAGGTCCATCTAAATATAATACAGCTTCTTTTTGGGCTTTATTTAAGTTATTTAGATAATCTGAGTTTATCATTTAAAATAATTCTTTATAAGCTTTAATCACATGTTGAGCAAATTTAAACATAATTTTAAGATCTTTAAAAAGATAGATCATATTAAAAATAGTCTATTAAAAAAAAAATTAAACAAATTAAATAACTTATTAAAGATCAAGTTAATCAAATTAAATACTTTTTTAAAGATCAAATTAATCAAACTAAATTTTCTTTCCAAAAAGAAAAAATTAACATTTAAAATTAACAATAGAGCTTCTTATTTTGTATTGGGGGTAATTTTTTTTATATTATCTTATTTATCCATACCATATTTTTATAATAACGATAAGTTAATTAATAAAGTAGAGAGTGAATTATCAAAAAATTTGAATATAGATTTTAACTTATCAGAAAATTTTAGTTATAGATTTTTCCCAAGACCTTATTTTACTTTTGAACAAGTTTCATTTTTAAATCAATTTAAAAATTCAGGTAAGATCAAAGTTGACATTCCAATTAATAAGTTATTATTTTTGGAAAATTTACAAATTAAGGATATTATTCTTAGCAATGTAAATTTTGACATTAATAAAAAAAACTATAATTTTTTTACAAAACTTTTAAAAAATGATTTTTCTAATTTCAAGTTTGAAATTAAGAATAGTAATATTTTTTATCGTAATACTAAAAATGATGTTTTATTTATTAACAAAATTGATTATTTAAAATACTATTATGATAAAAAAAAATTATCAAATTTTTTTATTGCAGATAATGAGATATTTAATTTATTCTATAATGTTAAATTTAATAATGATTTTGTTAATAAAAAAATTACAAGTGTTATAAATTCTAGTTCATTAAATCTTAAAACTGAAATTTATTTAGATTATAAAAAACTAAAAAAAAAAGAAGGTCTAATAAATTTTTATTATAATAAGAAAAAAATTAATGCTAAATATAATTACAGTAAAGACTTATTTGAATTTAATTTTTCTGATAGACCAATTAACCCAAATTTTAACTATGAAGGCATTATCAATTTAAAACCTTTTTTTTTGGAGTCATCAGGTTTGTTTAAAAAAATAAATTCAAAAGAATTTTTAAATCCGAATTCAATTCTGCTTCAATTTTTAAAAACTGAAATACTAAATAATAAAAATTTAAATATGAATACTTCTTTGAATGTAAAACAAATTGATGCACTTGAAGATTTAGATAATGTAGCACTTAAGGTAAAGATAATAGAAGGTTTAATAGACATAAATGAAACTACACTTAGCTGGCTAAATATAGCTGATTTAAAAATATCAGACAGTTTAATCTTTATGAATAACAATAACTTAGTTTTAGACGCATTAATTACAATTAAGATCAATAATTTTCAGGAATTTTACAAGTTTTTTCAGACACCTCGAAATCATCGAAAAGAAGTAAAAAATATTCAATTTAATCTGAGTTATAATTTTGATCAATTCACTGCTGATTTAAATGATATTAGGATTGATGGATTAATTGATCCAAAAGTAAATAAAAGTCTTAAAAAATTAATTTTAAAAAATAATAAACTTCAAAATAAGATTTATTTTAAAAATTTAATAAACCAAGCAATGAAGTTCTACGCTGGATAGATCATTTTTTTTGGATCTACTATCTTGTCATAGTCCTTTTCATTGATAAGACCAGTTTTTAATGTTTCAAATTTAAGTGTTGTGTTATTTTTTAGCGCCGTTTTTGCAATTTTTGCAGCATTATCATAACCAATTTTAGGAGCCAAAGCTGTAACAAGCATTAAGGAATTATCTAAGTGTTCTTGGATTTTTTTTTTATTAGCTTTAATTCCTTTAACACAATAAAGGGCAAAATTTTTTGTGCTATCAGCAATTAGGTCAATAGATTGTAAAATATTATGAGCAATTAAAGGTTTAAAAACATTCAATTCAAAATGTCCATGGGATCCTGCTATAGTGATACCATTATGATTGCCAATCACTTTCACACAAACCATAGTAACAGCCTCACATTGTGTTGGATTTACTTTTCCAGGCATAATTGATGATCCAGGTTCGTTTTCAGGTAATATAAGCTCACCGTATCCAGCTCTGGGACCTGATCCTAAAAATCTAATATCATTTGAGATTTTCATTAATGCAACAGCACAAGTGTTTAAAGCTCCTGAAAAATTTACGATAGAGTCGTGAGCAGCAAGCTCAGCAAATTTATTTTCAGCTGGTTTAAATGGTATTTTTGTAAATTTAGCAATTTCTTTTACAATTTTTTTATCAAAATGTTTTCTAGAGTTTATTCCTGTTCCAACAGCAGTTCCACCTTGAGCAAGATAAAAAATTTCTTTTAAAGCATATTGAATTCTTTCGATACTTTTTTTTACCTGTACATGATAACCTGAAAATTCTTGTCCAAGAGAAAGAGGAGTTGCATCTTGTAAATGCGTTCTTCCAATTTTAACTATTTTTTTAAATTCTATAGACTTTCTTTTTAATTCTTTTTCTAAAGTTTTTAAANTNGGTAGTAATTTTTTAATAGTTTCTTCAGCTACAGAAATATGCATTGCAGTTGGAAAAACATCGTTTGTTGATTGAGATTTGTTTACATGGTCATTAGGATGAACTGGTTTTTTTGTTCCTTTTCTACCACCTAAAATTTCTATTGCTCGATTAGCAATCACCTCATTAACATTCATATTGGTTTGAGTTCCAGAGCCTGTTTGCCATACTTTAAGAGGAAAATTTTCGTCTAATGCACCTTTTATGACTTCATCCGAGGCTTTGATAATTGCTTTTGAAATTTTATTTGTAATTAATTTATCCCTAGAGTGAACAATTGCAGCTGATCTTTTAATAATAGCAATCGATTTAATTATTGAAATATTAACAAGAATTTTACCAATATTGAAAAATTTATTGGATCGTTGTGTGGATGCACCCCAATATTTATCATTAGGAACATTAACACTTCCAATACTGTCGAATTCTTTTCTTAATTTCATTGATTAATTTGTAAGTAATAAATAACTATAACATACAATAATTTTAAAAAAACTTACAGGAGCAAAATGTCGAATTTTAATAAAGTTGGAACTTTTATGAAAACTTTTGGCCAAGAGGTCAAAACCAAACCTTCATTTAGTAGTGATAAAATCAATAAATTAAGGATTGATTTAATTAAAGAGGAACTTGATGAGCTTCAGGAAGCAATGAAAAATAATGATCTGCTAGAAGTGGCTGATGCGCTTACTGATATTTTGTATGTAGCTTATGGCGCGGGTCATGCTTTTGGTATTGATTTAGATAAATGTTTTGATGAGGTTCAAAACTCCAACATGAGTAAACTAGGTGAAAATGGCAAACCTATTTACAATGAGTCAGGAAAAGTAATGAAGGGTCCAAATTATTTTAAACCTGATTTGTCTAAATTTGTATCTTAGATTTCTAATTTAAAATCAATAGCTGAAGCACTATGAGTAATGCTTCCAATAGATATTCTGTCTACCCCTGTTTTAGCAACTCCTTTAACTGTTTTTAAATTGATGTTTCCTGAAGCTTCTGTTTCATAATACTTTCTAGCAATTTTAACTCCTTCCTTTAAATTTTTTAAAGACATATTGTCAAATAAGACTGTATTAAATTTAAGGCCCATAATAGTTTTTAGTTGTTTTAAATTATCAACTTCAACAGTAATTTTTTTTCTTTTTTTATTCTTAATAGCCAAAGAAACTAAATTTTTTATATCTGATGAAGCGATATGATTATCTTTAATTAAAAATTCATCGCTAAGATTAAACCTGTGGTTTGTGCCACCTCCTAATTTAACAGCATATTTTTGAATAATTCTCATATTAGGTATTGTTTTACGCGTACAACAAATTTTGCATTGTTTACCAGCAAGTTTTACAAATTGATTTGTTTTTGTGGCAATACCTGAAATATGAGATAGAAAATTTAAAGCAACTCTTTCAGCCACTAATATATTTTTTGCCTTACCCTCTATTGTAGCTATTAAAGATCCTTTTTTTACTTGAGCACCATCTTTCTTTTTAATTAGAAATTTAATTTTATTATCAATTAAATCAAAAGTTTGTTCTGCAAATAACAAACCACCAATAATTGCATTTTGATTTGAAAGAAGTTTAACTTTTATAATTTTATTATTTTTTACTAAACTTGATGTAATATCTCCTGAAGGATAGAGATCTTCATTTAATGCTCTTTTAACGGTATTACGTATAAAATCTTTGCTAAGTTTTATTTTTAACACTTAATTATCTGCCGATGGCAGCCATTTTTTCAACTGATATTCTGGCTTTTTCAATTGTCTCTTTGTCCATAATTATTTCACCAGTTTCATTTTCTAGGCAATCTAAAATTTTAGGAAGAGTAATTTTTTTCATGTATGGACACATATTGCAAGGTTTTATAAAATCAACGTTTGGATTTTCTACTTGAATGTTATCACTCATTGAACATTCTGTTACCATCATAACTTTTTTAGGTTGGTTATCTTGAACATATTTTATCATACCTGATGTTGAGCCAGCAAAGTCGCTTGCTTTAATAACCTCTGGAGGACATTCAGGATGAGCAATGATTTTAATTCCTGGGTTCTTTTCTCTAATATCATGTATTTCTTTTTCATTGAATTGGTCGTGGACAATACAGATACCTTTCCAAGATATGATTTCTANATCTGTTTGAGAAGCAACGTACTTTGCAAGATAATCATCAGGTAAAAATATTACTTTTTTCACTCCTAATGATTTTACAATTTTAACTGCGTTTGCTGAAGTACAACAAACATCTGTTTCTGCTTTAACTTCTGCTGATGTGTTTACATAGGATACAACAGGAACACCTGGATATTTTTCTTTTAATAATCTCACATCTTTTCCAGTAATTGAAGATGACAATGAACAACCTGCGTCCATGTCTGGTAAAATAACTTTTTTTTCAGGACTCATTAATTTTGCAGTTTCAGCCATAAAATGAACTCCTGCCATTAAAATTATATCTGCAGAAGTTTTTGATGCTTCAATAGCTAATGCTAAAGAGTCTGCAGCAAAGTCAGCTACACCATGATAAATTTCTGGTGTTTGATAATTATGAGCTAGTATTACAGCATTCTTTTCTTTTTTAAGTTTGTTAATTTTATGAATATAAGGAGCATGCACAGACCATTCGATTTCAGGCATTACTTTTGAAATTTTTTGGTAAATTGGATCTGTTGCTTTTTGAACTTCTTGACTAAATTCCATAGTGTTTTTTACCAATTTGAAAGTTAGTTGTCATTCATTTATTATGAGACATATTGCGGTCGTGCTGAAATTGGTAGACAGGCACGGTTGAGGGCCGTGTGGACCTAGTCCATGAGAGTTCGAGTCTCTCCGACCGCACCAAAACAAAAATTTATAGGAGTTTTTTAATGGATAAATTGCTTTCAGTCATATTTATGATCGGAGTTTTGCTTTTAGTTCTTCCTGGTTTTTTACAATCAAATTCACAGCTAAAACAATTTCTTAAAAATTTAATTATTTGGATTATTGTAATACTTATAATCTTTATAATTATTTATATATTTAAATAATAGATTAGTTTTTTATCCAATCAGGCTTTTCAATTTTTATTGAAGCTTCTTTTGTATTAAAATCAGATTTTACATTAAAGTTTTCGTCTAGATATTTAATTAAAGCAAATGGATATTCTTTATCTATTAATACTTTACCAATTTCATTATCGTTATAATAAATACTTTCACCTTCAGTTAATTCACCATTAACCATACTTATTGGTAGTAATCTTTTTGAAAGTTTATTTTTAAGTTTAATTCTAGCTGTATTTTCTTGTCCAACGTAACAACCTTTNTTAAAATCTATTCCATTNAATTCTTCATAATTACATTCAATTCCAAATATTTTATTTTGTAATTTATTTAGATCTTTTGGAACTATCCCTAGCTTGTGGCTATAAGAATAATATTCGCTCAGATTTGAATCATGTAAGTCTAATTTTTTTAGTGATAAATAAAGTTTTTCTAAATTAATAATTAATCTAGCTCCTAATTGTTTATTTCTTGGGTCAAGAAAAATAGGATCTTCTCTATATTTTAAAGTAAACCCAGAAATATCTTGTGCTTCATCAAAGGTTAGGAATTTTTTATGACTAAATGCAGCAACGACAAATTCATTGCTTAGGTTAAGTATTTCTACTTTTGATCTTAATTTATAAATACTTAATTGTCTAAATAGTCCATCAGCTTGAGATTTTTCACAATCAATCAAATAACCAGATTTATGTTTGATTATTATAAATTCATATAAAAATTTTCCTTGAGGAGATAACAAAGAAGTAAAACAAGTATTAGCTTCACTTACTTTATTGATGTCGTTACTAATCAGATTTTGCAGAAACTCTTTTATATCCTCACCGTTCAAGTAAAGAATGGCTCTATCATCTAAAATATATACATTTTTTATATTCATAATTGATTAGTTATTGATTTTAATATAATTACTTTTTTCTCAAATGTTAGATCTTATAATTAAAAATGGACAATGTTACATCGATGGTGAATTGAAAAATGTTGATGTTGCTATTAAAGATGGCAAAATTCATAAAATTGGTGAAATTTCTGAGGAAGCGAAAGAAGTTATAAATGCTGAAGGTCAAACAGTTTTACCAGGATGCATAGACACACAAACTCATTTTAGAGAACCAGGATCAACTGACACCGAAGATTTACACTCTGGAAGTAGAGCGGCAATAGCTGGAGGAATTACCAGCGTATTTGAAATGCCTAACACAAATCCACCAACTTCAAATATGGAAGGAGTTTCAAAGAAAATTAGATCTCGCAAAAAATAGAATGTATTGCAATTATGCTTTTTATTTTGGTGCAACGGCTGATAATGCAGAAGATTTGGCAAGTTTAAGAGGTTTAGAAGGGTGCTGTGGAATTAAACTTTTTGCAGGATCATCTACTGGCAATCTCTTAGTTGCAGAAGAAGATGATATTGATAAGGTTTTTCAAAATAGTTCAAAAGTTGTAGCAGTTCACTCTGAAGATGAAGCAA
>JGI26238J51125_1000110_pt1 | contig 29017 bp, 29 predicted proteins | sample SaaInlV_100m_DNA_FD_51125 | JGI IMG/M metagenome (IMG submission 51125) | reverse complement strand
TACTTTATTTGCCGGATGATAGTCTCCAATTACTCCTACCAGCAAACTCGACAATTCTTTCTGCGCTGCCAGCGTTGCAACAACTCGATCACACAAATAAGGTTTATAAATCAAACACTGTAAAACCTTACTTAGAATGTTTTTTTTTCTAAACTCTTTTTTTCTTATCAGGTCATAACTCTGTAGTTGTCTACTTGAAAAATCAGATTTATCGAAAGCGTTTTGTACTACTCCCACCGCAAGTTGAGAACTTCTTAGCGACAGATAGATCCCTTCGCCTGTAAAAGGGTCAATAAAACCCGTGGCATCACCTACAAGAAGTAGGCCTCCACACCTTGTTTTTTTCACCGAATAGGCCAATGAATCAACTGACCTTATTTTTTCAACTGGGGTACCGCCTCCAAGAATTCTCTTTCGCAAGCTATTCCCTAAAACTGTTGTCATATAAAATTGTTCAACATTAACACCAATTAAATAATTCCTGTCCACAACAAGCACAACATTTGCCTTATTGTGTCCTACTGGAGCAATACCAGTGTAGCCAGGGTGACTAATATGCATATAACAATAACTTTCAAGACCTTTGACGCCTTGCCAATGTGCGGCTAATGCGATTTTCCCTTTCCCAGNAGAACTTCGCCTCAAGTTCAGTCGGCGAAGAGAAATGNTATTTCTGCCTCCGCCATCAATCACAATGTTTGCTTTAATACTAAACTTTATTTTTGTTTTATCATGTCCCTTCACACCACAAACATTACCCCCATCAAATAACAAATCTGTAACCTTAAACCCTTCCATCAACTGAATANTTGAATTGCGAACTTTATTTATCATTAAACCGTCTAACGTTGATCGTTCTACTGACAAACTGGTCATGGTTCTCCCATCAACAGTGTCAGGATAATCAACTTGGAAGTAGGATCCTTCATAAGCAGATAACGCCACTCCGCTAAGTCTTGTGGGGTTCAAGGCTTCAATTGATTCAAGAACTCCCAATTCAGAAAAAATTTCGTCTGCGGCCGGACTGATAAATTCGCCGCATACCTTGTCGCGTGGAAATACAGCTTGATCAAGCAAAGCAATACGGTATCCCTTTTTTTCAAGAAACAAGGCGGCCGAGGCTCCAGCTGGTCCTCCTCCAATGACAACTATATCGTAAGACTTCATAGGCTGAGTTTGTTCGTGCTATTGTTCTTGGCTAAAACGGATGCTACCCTTCACAACATGATTCTTGGGCTTGATGACATTACAGGCGGCAGAGAAATAGTAGGCTTTTTTATCTGGCTTGGACTTACGTTTCTATTTTACTTTGTTNGNTACGTAGCTGCCCTCAATGTAGTTGATGACCTCACAAAAGACCGCTGGATCAAAATTCCAGGCATGTGGGGACTCGCTTTCATCACTTCAGGATTGATGAGTATCTTGAACTATAACCCGCTAATTCTTTTTTTTGTCATTCTTGTGGCCAATTATTTTAGATTAAAAAATCTCACTCTCCCTAACAACGAAAAGCATGGCAATCGGGCCCCTACTAGCAAGGCTATATTTTATATAGCCAGTTACGGTTACATCTTGTTGGTTTTAGGAATCACTCACTATCTTGACTTTCGCAATAGCTAATAATGTTATTCATTTAAAGTAGGGAATCCACATCCCTGTACTAGAACGAAAAACATCGTATTTCTCTCCATACTGTTCTGATAACCCTCTCTCTTCATGATAAATCCTGTACTGAAAACCTATCCATGCAGACAGCACTCCAAGAACTCCAAAAAAAAGAGAATGAGTAATCGTAGCGAAAGAAACAACAACGATCATCATTGCCGTGTAGGATGGGTGCCGCATCAAACCATACAATTGATCGGTTTTTAATTTTTGTTTCTCGCGAAAAATAATATCGAATTTGAATGCGGCGGCTCCAATTTGGTAAATGGCTATAATCCGCATAACAGAACCTAATACAAAAAGAGTAAGGATGACTACCAATTCCACTGCCGTCACAGGAAATTCCGTCGAGCGACCTAAAAATGACAAGCCAAGTAATGCAACTACAATTGGCAAAGTATGACCAAATAATTGTTTAAGATGCTCTTTGTCCAACGGAGTATCCTCAGGCTTGACTGTTTTAACAAAAACAACTATTTCAATAAGGCCAAAAATGAGATTAAAATAAGAAACAAGCAAAAACCTCTCCATATTTTCGAAATTAAGTCCATACGGAACCAAAGGTGCCAAATACGTAAGGCCTACAATAATGGTATTGAGGTTTGCGTTTCTAGTTAGAGCAATGGCAAAACATGCCAGAAAAACAAAAAAATTAATGTGGATTAATAAAGAAACCATTTGACAATGAAAACACCTAGTTATCAAATAAACCAAAATTAGTATTTCAAATACAACGCTTTATAAAGATGTTATTAAATCACCTTACCTTAGACCTATTAACATTTGTCATAAAAATAAGTCTTTTCTACGCAACCATCTCCATAAATTTAATTTATTAGGGTATAATCTTGTTTTTTATAATAATATAATGGTATTCCGTTATAGGATAAATTTAGTTGATGGTCTGCTATCAAGCATCCCTGTAGTCACCGTTTCATTAAATCAAACTTAACAAAAATGGGTTTCAAAATACCCTTTGTAATTAAAGAGGTTCGTGATGGATACAAGCACTTTAAATATACCTCCTGAAGTAAAAAAGGAGATTGAAGAGTTTACAGCCGAAGTAGAGCGATTGAACCGCGGAAAGGTTGACCCTGAAGATTTCAAACGGTTTCGCCTTCAACAAGGAATCTATGGTCAACGTCAGGATGACGTTCAAATGGTCAGGACAAAACTTTCCACTGGCCGAATGACAACAGAGCAACTGCTATGCCTTTCTGATTTTGCCGATAAATACTCTAATGGAATTCTGCATGTGACCACTCGGCAAGATTTCCAGTTTCATTTCGTAAAACTAGAGGATATCTCTAAAGGATTACAGGACTTGGCAGACTATGGTCTTACCACACGGGAAGCCTGCGGCAATACAGTGCGAAATGTTACTGCCTGTCATAAAGCCGGGACCTGTAAAGAGGAAGTATTTGATGTAGCTCCCTACGGTAAAGCAGTTACAAGTTATTTAATTCGTCATGCTGCAACACAAAACCTACCCAGAAAGTTCAAAATTAGCTTTGGTGGATGTTCTGGCTGCGGACTTGCCCCAATTCACGACATAGGACTTAATGCTCAAATAAAAAATGAGAATGGAAAAGAAATTCGGGGCTTCAAGGTGTTAATTGGCGGTGGACTCGGATCTTTTCCACATGGGGCAAAGCCCTTGACTGATTTTCTTCCAACAGCAAACTTGCTTCGTATGTGCGAGGCAATGGTTCAGGTATTTGACAAATATGGTGACAAGAAAAACCGTAATAAGGCTAGATTTAAGTATGTCCTTGATAAACTAGGTTTGGATAGAATAAAAGAACTTTATGAGGAAGAATTTGCTGCGCTGGCAAATAAAACCTTCCCTCCTATAGAGATTCCAAAAGAAGAGTTTGTTCCCAATAGTCTCGAATTTGAGATTAACGACAAATTTAATTCAGACCCGGGATTTCAAACGTGGAAAAACAGGAATACCAGCGAACAGAAACAAAGCGGTTATTTAAATGTGCAAATTAAGCTGGCTTTGGGAGACATCACTAGTGATAAGGCGCGAACCGTTGCTAAGATGGCATCTAACCTCGCTGGAGGGATTATCGTAAACACAGTCAATCAGAACATTATGATTCCATGGGTGAAAAACGAAGCCCTAAGCACATTTTACTTAGAGCTCCAAAAAATTGATCTACACAGAGCAGGCACTGAAGAAATTAGAGATATTACCTGCTGTCCTGGGTCAGAAACCTGCAACCTAGGAATAACGGCATCACGCGGATTGGTGAAACACCTCAATGAAGAAATGGAAAATGGATTTCCTCATTCCCAAGAATTAGACCATATCTCCATTAAGGCAAGTGGATGCCCTAACTCATGTGGTCAGCACCATATCGCGTCTATAGGATTTCATGGCGGAGCCAAAAAGTTGAATGGTGTTCTCGCCCCACATTATGAAATATTATTGGGTGGTAGAATTGATGAGGATAAAGTTGTCTTTGGTACTTCAGTAATCAAAATCCCAGCTAAGAACGCACCCCAAGCCACTAGACAAGTTATAGATTCCTTCAAAAGCGACAAACTCCCTAATGAATCTTTCGGAGAATTTTATGATAGAAAAGGGAAGAATTTTTTTCGAGAACTACTCAACCCACTAAGAGAATTGCCGCAAATCGAAGAAGCTCCTCATTCATATATCGATTTCGGGTCTGAAGAAAAGTTTAGCTTGGAAGACCGCGGTCAAGGAGAATGCGCAGGAGCCGTCACGGATATGATAACAGATCGCTTGTCCGAAGCTGAACGTGCTCATTTCCAAGGCAAACTAGCGCTTGAAAAACAAGAGTACTCTCAAGCGATGGATCATGCAAAGCGCTCAACCGTTGCATCTGCAAGAGCTTTACTCGTCACAGAGGGCATGGATTTTAATGATGATTTAGAATGTATTAGAAAGTTTCACTCACTTATCATTGATATGGAGATTGTATCAGGAAAATTTGCTGAAATGGGCGAACGCTATGAAAAAGAAAACTCATCAGCAAACAAAGATATCGTTTCATGGTGGGTGCAAAACTGTGGTGACCTTGCTGAAGAGTGTCGGGAAGTTAACAATAAAATGCAATCCGACAAATCTTTAAGAATACGTGTTGGTGGTGATGAGAAAAAAGAAGGCACTGGCCCATCTTTCCAAAAAATTGATCTCCTTGGAGTCAAATGTCCCTTCAACTACGTTAAAACAAAACTAAAACTGGAGACGATGACATCCGGAGATAGTCTTGAGGTTCTACTAGATCTAGGCGAACCAGAAAAAAATGTTCCCAGAAGTATTAAAAATGATGGACACGAAGTGGTTTCCACGGAAAACATTAGTGGACACTTTAAAATAGTTATTAAGAAAGCCTGATCAATACCTATGCTTAAAAGTATGACTGGGTTTTCCAGATATGAAAATCAAAACGAGGACCTTACCTGTAAGGTAGAAATTCGTTCGGTGAACAACAGGTTCATCGATATCAACACCCGCCTGCCAAAGACACTTGCACCCCTTGAGCTCCCATTAAAGAAAATAGTTAAAGCCAAATGTGCCCGAGGTTCATTCGATATTACAATCATGGTTCAAAAAAATGGTGACACAGAAACAAACCTTGAGGTCACTCCCAACCTTCCCCTAGCCAATGAATATCTAAATGCTTTTAAAAAAATTCAAGAGGGTTTAAGTCTAAAAGGAACAATTGACATTAATACGGTTTTATCCCAGAGAGATGTTGTTAAGACAGAAGCCAAAAAAGTTGAAGACTCCTGTGAAGAAATAGTAATGCAAACTGTCGATAAAGCGCTTACCCAGTTGATAAAAATGCGAGAAGAAGAAGGAAAAAATCTAGAAAAAGACATNCTCAATCAAATAAATAGCATTAAAAATCTAGGAAAATCAATTTCAGAAAAACAGTCAATTACTGTCCAGCAATTCCAAAGTAAATTGAATGAAAAAATACAANCCTTAACTAGTGGAATTGAAATTAACCCAGATCGTATTGCTCAAGAATCTGCTCTGCTAGCAGATCGTTGCGATGTTACAGAAGAACTTGTTCGACTTGAAAGCCATTTAGAACAATTCAACCTATTAGTTGCCTCTCCTGAACCTCAAGGGCGTAAACTAGAGTTTCTAACTCAGGAAATCAATAGGGAGGTTAACACCACGGGCTCTAAAACTATTGATCTTGAAGTTTCTAAAGCAGTAATAGAGATGAAAAGTTGCCTTGAAAAAATTCGAGAACAACTAGCCAACATCGAGTAAGTATTTGCATTTGTCTCGACAAACCAAAAAAAATATAATCCAAGCACTAATAAACTAAAATTCGACAAGAGAACCTGAATAATGCAGTCAAACGGAATAATATTTATTCTATCAGCGCCATCAGGAACCGGAAAAAGCACAATCTGCAAACTATTAATACAGAAACTTCCTGATCTCAAGTTCAGCACCTCCCACACCACGCGGGAACCTCGTAACGGCGAAGTAGAAGGAGTTGACTATCATTTTATTTCTAAAAAAGAATTCGAAGAAAAAATAGAGCGTGGGGAATTTCTTGAATGGGCAAAAGTTTTTAAAAACTACTATGGAACGGCATTTGAGTCTGTAGGTAGCCATCACCTTAATGGGGATGATGTCTTAATTGAACTCGACGTTCAAGGGGCACAGTCTTTACGAGATATTCACTATAAAGCTGTTTTTATTTTCATGATGCCACCATCGATAGAAGCTTTAGAGAGTCGACTAAAAAGTCGAGGAACTGAACCTGCCAGTAAAATTCAGGAGCGTCTAAAAATAAGTGAAAAAGAAATACAACTATCCACACTTTATGATTACATAGTGACCAATGTCGATGTAGAACAAACCACCGACCACCTCCTTTCAATTATTACAGCAGAGCATTTCAGAAAAGAACGTTACAAACCATCTTCTCCCAGTTTGGACAATTTGATAAATGATGAGGCACACACCTGATGTCTAGCGTGGAAATAATGAAACTGATACAGGGAAACGTTCTTTCACTAAAGCCTTACCATGTTGAAAGCACCGACTGCGAAATCAAATTACACGCAAATGAAAACCCATTTCCTCCTTCAAAAGAGCTGCTCGAGCTATTTTCATCATCGCTCCAAAAACTACAATTAAACAGATATCCAGATCCAGACAGTAGAGCCCTTAAAGATTCTATTGCAAACCGGTTAGGCATAGAAACCAAACACCTGGTGATTGGAAATGGTTCTGACGAAATCATACTATTTCTCCTTCAAGTCTTTTGCCAGAAAGGGGATACGATTACATTTCCCGACCCCACATTTTCTATGTATTCAATCATAGCGCAAAGCCTTGGCATTAAATCAGTTAGTATTTCGCTTGATAATCACTGGGATTTTAGTGCGGATGTGATTTTACAATCAGCCGAAGAAAATAATTCAAAAATAATTTTTCTAAGCTACCCCAACAACCCTACGGGAAATTGTTTTTCCGACACACAAGTACAGAAAGTCATTGATAATTTTCAAGGCATAGTTGTGATTGACGAAGCCTACCACGACTTCTCTAGAAAAAGTTTTGTCAATCAAATCAAAGAACACAACAACCTGATTGTACTTAGAAGCCTATCAAAAATTGGATTGGCTGCCCTGCGTGTTGGGTTTGGCGTAGCTGACCCGTTGGTCATCAGTGAAATAAACAAAGTTCGGTTGCCCTATAACTCAAACACCATATCTCAAGCATTTGCTGAAAACTTAATAACAAACTTTGAAGCGGTCCAAACGCAGATTAATTCCATTCTTGATGAACGTCACCGGTTATTAGACGAACTTCATAAAATTGAATCAGTAACCGCATTCCCGTCTGACTCAAATTTTATTTTATTTAAAACAAAACAGCCCGCGGGAAGCATATTCGCATTCTTGTCCAAAAATGGAATATTAGTACGAAACCTGAGTTCACACCCAAAACTGAGCAACTGCCTACGAGTCACCGTGGGCACTAAAAGTGAAAACGACAGATTCCTTTCAAAATTAAAAGACTTTAAAAACTAAGCAGATCAGTTTAAAAAAGTAACCTCCTAAAACAAGAATTAACTCAATCTGTTCATGAAACTACAAAGCAAACCTAACCTTTTACCTCTATTTGGAGGTTTAGTTTTATTGGTCTGGATAATATCCGGTTTTTTTTATTACCAGATATCACACCCCGCAGGAGAAAGCACACAGGCCATAACCATAAGCATCCCACCGGGCGCCACTTTAAAACAAATTTCTAGCGAACTTGAAAGCCACAACCTTATCAGGAGTGCCAGCGCATTTCGCTTGCTTGCTAATATCCGAAACAAACAGGTTCATATACAAGTAGGTGAATATGAGCTAAATCAATCCATGCTTCCCATGGATATACTCAAGGCCATCACCAGTGGTAAAACGGTCCTACATCCGGTCACCATTCCTGAAGGCTATCGTATTACAGAAATCGCGGAACTACTTGCCAGAAAAATTTCAATAAACAAAAAAGACTTCATTAAAGAAACTAGGAACAAGGGTCTGATAAAAACCTTGAACATAACTTCCGACTCTTTAGAAGGTTACCTATTTCCCGAGACTTACCACTTCAGCAAACATACCTCTGAGCAAAAAATTGTTCAGGCCATGCTAAATACATTTAAACAGCGGATAACAAATGGGGGTATACTCGATCAAATCCAAAAATCAGATATGTCCTTGCACGAAGTTATCACCCTTGCCTCCTTGATTGAAAAGGAAACAGGAATGAATGATGAACGCAAGCACATCTCCTCGGTATTTCACAACCGCCTTCGCAGAAACATGCGCCTGCAAACAGACCCTACGGTCATTTACGCAATCGAAGAATTTGATGGGAATATACGGAAAAAGGACCTTAACATAGATTCGCCCTACAACACGTATCGGTATAAAGGGCTTCCACCCGGACCTATTGCCAACCCTGGAATAAAATCGATAGTTGCCGCTTTAAATCCAATCAGGTCAAACCATCTTTATTTTGTATCCAGAAAGGATGGCAGTCATCATTTTTCTTCCAATCTCAGAGAGCATAATCGCGCGGTACAAAAATACCAATTAAAAAAAGTTACACGACGTTAAACAAAAACCATGTATCGGCAGGTGAAACTTCAATTGAATACAAAAAAAAGGTGATAATCTCTACCGGTGTGTAGAGTAGTCATGCTGCCCAAAAATTGTTTTTTCTAGGCCAATTTGTATCTCAGACGTTTCAGATCCACGGCGATACTTGACCCAGGGTGTGCTATTTTCCTTCAACTCAGAAAGCCCTAAAACTGTAGTTTTTTTTCCGTTAATTGCTTCAATGACATCCCCTACTCTAAACCAACTATACCGACGAAAAGGGCTGAAAAGGCCAATTTTAGTTATCTCAACCTCCCCGTACTGATTTGCAACTGTCAAGTCAAGCTTGTGAATATAGCTCTCCTCGTACGTATTGCCTGTGACGACAAAACTTTCATCCGCGTACGAATGGTTAATATTTAGGAAGATTCCGAAGCAAAGGAGAGAAAATATTGATCTTAAAAATACTACGTCTCGAGTTAAGCTGTAGCGGTTCAGACATCTCATAGCGACCCCCATAAAAATGCTAATATTCATGTCACTAATTGAGATGTCATGAACTCGAAAAGGGTTTGCATATTTTGCATAAATCCTTAGAAGGTAAATAAAATCAATAGATTAAGGCTTGGATTTCCTCTCACGTTTTATATTCTCTAAAGAATGAATATCGTTAGTTTTTGCGCTATCATATAGGTACGCGATCTGGTTGACACCAAAACCATAATTTGTCGATCAGGAAAACCTTTTCTGGCAGGAGGTCCCATGACTCAAACAAAATATGAAGATCAAAAATCTAATCACATGTCATGGATACAATGGATCAATATGAATTTGGATAACGCAAAAGAATTTTACGAAGAAGTGAAAATGAATTTACGAGAAATCACAAGCCAAATTATTTCTAGAGTAGGCAAAGAACTACGATTTTTTATATCAAAACTCACCACTGTAGATTTTTTTTGTGGGAGTATAACTCTTGGGATCATGGCCTTTGCCTCACTATTTTTGGCTTTCGGATTTGGACTTGTAGGGTATCAGGTATTTCTCTGGATAAAAGATGGCGTATGGTCAGAGTTTGCCACCATGGAAGTATTCAACTTCCTTTTTGAGAACACACTTATAGCCCAGTGGTTAGATAACCCAGAATCTTGGTTTGGACTCCAAAAAATAACAGAATGGCTTCTATACAATATCCCGGTCTCAGTTGCCCTGATCGTACCCTCAATCATGGTTCTTGTTGGGATGATGTGCGTGAGTATCGTGGCTCTTATTTTGAGGTTTTATCAATTTAAATCCGAAGAAAATATTTAACCGGATTAAAATTTTTTCTTTTAATTAAAAAGTAATTTTAAGCGGGTATTTTTTTATAAAAACTTTTTAAGAAACTTAACCAACTGATCTGCTCCCACCCAAGGTACGCGTGCCTGGATGACTCCCTCGGAGTCAATAACCAAGACTGTCGGCATATCCCTTTGCGAATAATTTTTATGGACAGATTGATCTGGGTCCAAAAGATAAGGGAATTTTACGCCTTCTGGAAACCCATTGAGGTAGTCCATAACTGATGTTTTTGAATCTCCGCTAGTATTTATTCCCAAAATAGTTAATTTTTCAGAAGAAAGTTGGTCTCGAACTTTATTAAATTCTAAAGCCTGTTTCATGCATGGCACGCATATATGAAACATACCTACCAAGACAGTCTTCCCCTTTAAATCAGATAAGGATATTTTATTACCGGCGACTGAAGTCAATGAAAAGTTTGGCGCCGGATCACCAGCAATCGGAACCTTCGCATAAGAATTTTGAACCAGAAATATTATTGAAAAAAAAGTAATGACCAAAGTTTTATACATTGCTAGACTCCTTACTTGATACAAACCTGAATAAAAAGAGCAATTAATGGATCTACTACTGCATATAGGTGTTACGCCTGTTCTGATATTCTGATTATATTTTAAACTGGACAAAATAAATTTGGAAGCCCAAAAAGGAGTACGCCTTCTTGCCAGACAATTAAGACGCTCCCTGTGAAACCATCTGATTTAAAGCCTTAAAAGGCCATTTTTATCATAGTAACTCGGCCTTGACTTGACCGTTCATATATATTACAACTGACTAAAAACATGGGTTTTGAGAGCTATCTTTTCATGCAAATTATACTATTTTTAATTATTGCTGTTCTTCTGATGCCTGGAACAGCATTTTCTGGGGCTATACAGGGTGTCGCTATCTTTTCGGGCAAAACAGAGCAGTTAAANCCTTATAAAACTGGAAAGTATAAGAAGGTCTGCGGTTCAGGCATCCCAAATGAATCCATACTGATTGATAATAAAGGGGTTAAAAATTCCGTCATCTCGCTCCACGGAAAAAAATTGAAAAAGCGAGGCGGTGAGTACAAGTTGGATCAGAAAAAATGCAGATACGAACCTCATGTAATTGCCGTGCCCCTAGACTCAGAGCTAAAAATACACACGAGTGACCCGATCAACCACAATATTCATACCTATTCTTTTGAAAACGACCCAATTAATATCATGTTTCTTCCGGGTCAAGACGCATACTCTCAAGAAATGGAAGAAGCTGAAGTCATCAAGGTGGAGTGCGATCTGCACGACTGGATGAGAGCTTGGGTCGTTGTTACACCTAATGCATATTCAGCCGTTTCAGGAGCTGACGGATCTTTTGAGATCCCTGATGTTCCACCCGGGAAATATGAGTTAACTGCATGGCATGAAACGCTTGGAAGTCTGACCAAAAATATCACTGTTGGAAATGATGGGCTCAATGTCAATTTCGACTTTTTGGAAGTGTCTCAGGAAGAAGCAAATCGATAAAACACAGATAAGCTAAATACCGTTATACCTCATATCAGGGAGACAACGCCGTCATGAACCTTCGATCTATCATTTTCATCACCACATTATTTTCATTTATCTCCCTAAGTGTAGAGAGCCGTGCGTATCAGGAAATAGACGTAACAAACGGAGGAACTGTTCGGGGAAAAGTTGTCTTGACAGGGGAAATGCCCCATCCACGGGTTTACCACCTTGTTCTCTTCCCCAATATTGATATGTGCGCGGAAATCGATACTGATGATGAAATGAACCGCGTTCTCGATGATTTTAAAATTTCTGAGGATGGGGGCCTGAAAGACGTTGTTATAACATTGAAACATGTTGAGGCAGGAAAACCCTTTAATAAAAAACCAATTTTAATTGACTCTGAAGATTGTAAATTCACTCCAGATGTTAACGCGGTTCGTCAGGGTGAAGAATTTAAAGTTAATAATATAGATGCCGTAATGCACAACAGCCAAGTGTATCAAGCTGAGCGCGGGAAAATTATTCAAAACCTTCCAGTGCCACCTGAAGAAGTTACCGATGGAAAAGTAACCTTCCAGAAAAAATTCAAAATATTTCAAATGATCTGCGGCATGCATGAATTCATGCAAACATGGGGATACCGCGTTCAAAACCCTTATTACTTTATTACAAAACTTGGAGGTGAGTTTAAGATAGACAATATTCCCCCAGGAGACTATGTTCTAAATGCATGGCATTACTTGATGAAACCTCAATCTCAAAAAATCAGTATTGCCAAGAACGATGCCGTCGGTGTGAACTTTGAATTCGATGGCAACAAAGTAGTCCGACCTCTATACGAAACCATCAAATCTGGGCGTATCAAAAAGGATGCCGTAGTACCTGGTTCCGCCAAGGGCAAAGAACTCGGAAGATAGTATTTATATGGCATCAAAAATAATTAGAGCAAAAATATATCTTTTTTTTGTCGCTATCGGCCTTAGTCTTTTAAGTCATACTTCCAATACTTTTGCTTTTGATAGCCCAAGTGAATCAGATATGCCATTGAGTATGAAAATCAATGGCAAAAGTATCTCTCTCCAAAATTTGGCACCCCCCACCACGAAATCAGATCAGGCATTGAGTGATGGCGCAAGTATATATATAAAAAATTGTGTACTTTGCCACGGAGACTTGCTCGACGGGAAAGGCTTATATAGTGAAAGCTTTTACCCCTCACCTGCTAACTTCTTGCTTCCTCAATCCATCTTAAGCAAACCTAAATCGTATACTTTTTGGCGCGTGATGAAAGGCGGACCAGGACTACCAAAAAAATATGAGCCTTGGAATTCAGCAATGCCCGCTTGGGAAGGTGTGCTTACAGAAAATCAAGTCTGGAAAGTTATTCACTTTATTTACGAGAAATCCAAGAAACTCTCCTCAACAACAACTCAACATGTTTCAGAACCATCTCTAGCAAATGGGGAAAAAGTCTATTCTGAAAACTGTTCTGTCTGTCATGGAGAAAAAGGCGCTGGTGATGGACCTGGCGCAAAAATATCTAGCCCTTTTCCAAGAAATTTCATTAAGGGGCATATCAAACTCCGTTCAACACCTTTTGGGAAGATCCCAACCGATAAAGATCTGTTTGACGCGATCACAAACGGGTCAAAAGGGACAACCATGCCATCATGGGAACACCTCTCTGAGGAAGACCGACTCAGTTTGGTTCTCTACCTAAAAAGTCTATCGAAAAAATTTGCAAAGTTTATCAAAAAAGGAAAGACACATAAGATTGTAGTGATACCCGATCCTCCAAANTTCACACTTGCCAGTCTAGAACGGGGGGAAANACTATTTATTCAAAGCTGTTCGGCCTGTCACGGAGTAAGAGGACGAAGTGATGGAGCATCCACCAAAAAGATTGTCAATATAGCAACNGATTCTATTTGGCCTCGTAACTTAAGCAAACCATGGAAGTTTCGTCGTGGTGATAAACGTAAACAAATCTTCCAAACACTACGTACCGGACTATCACTCACTGCCATGCCAAGGTTTTCCCCGAGAATTTTCAAGGACGAACAAATCTGGGACCTGGTTAACTACGTACAAACTTTATCTCCATCACAAAAACCAGAAACCCCAAAGTTTCTCAATGTTAAAAAAATTGATGGCCCGTTACCGGAGACTCCAAATGATCCAACCTGGAAGGCGGTGGATTCCAATTTTTATCCATTGGCCGGTCAAATAATCAAATCAAAAAAAGTAATTTACCCTATCATCGATAATGTAGTTGTTAAAGCGTTACATAACGGCAAAGATATCGCATTTTATCTCCACTGGGACGACCCTACTGTTGATCCCATTTTAAAAAAAATGACTACTGTTGAAGAGTCACCCGCTCCACCTTTACCAGCACACCTTCAAACGGATGAACCTGAAGAACAACTGTCAGAAGAACTAAAACCACAAGAATTTCCTGATTCTATTTCTATCCAATTCCCTTCCTCCATTAACGATGGTAATGAGCGACCCTATTTTTTAAATGGTGATTCAAAGCACCCTGTCAACTTATGGAAGTGGAGTTCTCACCCAATGAAGGCTTTAGAGTTCACTGCTACAGGCATCAAAAAAATAAACGTACAGAAAAATAGCAGCCAAAACCTCAAATCAAAAGTCAGCTACAAATTCGGACGCTATTTTCTAGTGATGAAACGCCCGCTTACGACACCAGACACTAAGATCGATATCCAACTTCAACCAGGGCAGACCACCCCTATAGCCTTTAACCTATGGAACGGGTCAGCCGGAGAAACGGGAAGTAAAAAAGTAATTTCCAGCTGGTTCGATATGATATTAGAGTAGAAGAAATAAAGATTTTAGTTTTCAGAACTGGCGAAAACAGGAAGAGTTAATGATTCAAGGTAGGCTAGCACATCCGTGACATCTTGAATCTCTAGCAGGTCTTTAAAGTTGCCGGGCATTGTGGAGATTTTCTGAATTTTAAACTTCTTAATTTTCTCTCTGGGAATATGTAAGTTCTTCCCCGCCTTATCCATTATATCGATCCCTGATTCGTCTTCATTTTTTTTAATTCCGGTAATAAACTTCCGGTTCTTAGTCAATATCATGACCGTCTGATATCCATGTGTAATGACCGCGCTAGGATTTAGAATCGACTCTAGAAGAAATTTACGGGTTCTACTGGTACCCGCAAAACTAAGATCCGGGCCAACAGTACCCCCCCGCCCTTTGACAAGATGACACTTAGAGCAATTTGCAATCCCTTCCGGATCATGGAAAATTTTCTCACCTCTTTTAGCGTCACCTTCGGAAGATAAATACTGTTTCCAGGTTTCAGGAGCTTCAAGTTCTTCGTCTTCCTCTTCCGGTTGAAACGAAACCAAAAATGATGCGATTGCGCGAGCTTCTTTGGGTTCAAGACCCAGGTTTGGCATTCTTGTGCCGGGACGAAAATTCTGGGGATTAGAAATCCAAGCGTAGAGCCACTCTGGTGTGTAGTTAAGTGAAGAACGGTTCAGGCTTGGACCAATTCTTCCCCCTTCATCATTTAACTGATGGCAACCAAGACAACTTTTTTTATTCATAACCAAAATTTTTCCAGAGTCTGTTTGTTCCTTTTCTAGGCCTTTTTCATCAAACCATTTCGAAAAAGAAAGCATGTCTTGTTTTGTAAATACAGGCCCCAGTGGCCGATCCGATTGAATATCGCTAGGAACCCTCATCGAAGATTTATCGTTACCCAAGTATCGAATAAACGTAACGAGTGCCCAGATCTCCTCCTCGGACAAAGTATGGCCAAAAGGAGGCATTAAATGGGACTTCTTTACCTTAGCGCCCCCGACACTGATAACTCGAAATAATTTTTCGTTGGAACGCTTGGCCAAAAATTTTGGATCGGATAGTTCTGCGGGGTCTTTATCAATATACTCGGCGTTAAAGCCATCCCCACCACCACGATTGCCATGACAATGGGCACAATACTTTAGAAACAAAAATTTTCCCTTTTCTAACGTTTCGGATGAGGCATTGAGCTTCGTGGGGAAAGAGCTTTCCCCACTAGCTGTCAAGAGAAACCCAACGTTAAACGTAAAGAGAATGATTAATAAAGAATATTTCAAGAAACTTCGCATAGCCTTAGAATTTTTATAATCATCTGACGTATCCCAAAACACGAATATTATCTTAAAATATAAAGATAATCATCAACGAACTGTATCAGAGTGAAGCAAAAAAAAGGCGTAGCTGATTACTTGCCAACTCTGAAAACTGCCGGATTCGCCGCACCTTCAGCTACCAACTGACCAATCGCTCCTTTAGCAACACGAAAGATGCTATGGTCTACCAAGGTATAAGTCCCCGGCGCATCAAGTTTAAACTCAACAATTGTCGCACCCGCCGATGGTACAAGCGTGGTCTGGACATTTCGATTGACTGTCCCACCGAGTGACCCTTCTGAGTACACCTTGTCAAATATTTCTCCAATAATATGAAACGAAGAAATTCCATTAGGACCAATATTGCCAAAATAAATTCGAACATTTTCTCCGACTTTGGCTTTGAGTACGTTATCACCCATTAAAGCACCATTACGACCGTTAAAAACCACATGATCTGGGTGCTCGGCTAATCCTTTATTGATGTCGAACCCTGTCACTCCTTTGTCCCCATCTGTGAAGAACTCACTTTGAAAAACGTAAAATTCTTTATCAACTTTTGATAATCCACCGGCCGGCTCTACGAGAAACAACCCGTACATTCCGTTCGAAATATGATCAACAATGGCACCTGCGGCACAGTGATATATGTAAAGACCCGGGTTGAGTGTTTTGAAGGAAAATACTTTAGACTCACCAGGAGCCACCGTATTAACAGCCGCACCACCCCCTGGACCATTTACAGCATGGATGTCGATGTTGTGAGGCTGAGTATTTGATTTTGGGTTAGAAAGGTGAAACTGTACCGTATCTCCAACTCGTACTCGAGCCATTGGACCGGGAACACTACCGCCAAAGCTCCAGAATTTATATTTTTTNCCCTCTGCTATATCACCAATAAACTCTTTTGCTTCGAGGTTAAGAATAACTGTTTTGCCACCACTACGGTTGAGCGGCTTAGGAACATTTGGTGCTTTTGTCAACTGTGCAGTAACCTCTCCAAGTGCAGATGTTGTCATAAAACAAACCATAATTACCAAAGCAGTCATATAAAAATTTTTTATTTTTTTCACGTTTCACTCCTTTTTTGTGATTGTACAGACCTTCTTATCTTCTGATTTTATTTAGTTTTTGAAAATAAAAGAATCGCCTCTAAATGGAGAGGCGGTTTATTACGATGCTAATATGACTAGAGGGAACTTTTTAAAGTAGGTGCAGGCTTGAATCCGACTGTTTTGCTAGCCTTAATTTTAATTTCTTCGCCTGTTTGTGGGTTTCTCCCTTTTCTTGCTTTTCTGTTTCTAACTGTAAATGTTCCAAAAGCCGGATATGAAAATCTCTTTTCCTTTTTTATTGATTTTCCAATCGACTCAAAAGTCGCATCTATTAAATCGGATACCAATCTTTTTGAAAGGTCATCACCTTTGCAACTCTTAACAACCGCTGTTACTAAGTCATCTTTTGTCAATTTCTCTCCTTAATTTTTAAAGTAGAAATAAGTTAGATAATTACAATTGAGTCATTTACGATATAAAGACCTCTATATCTTTTTATCTGATATTAGAATATAATAGATTTTCTTGTCAAGGTATAAAGGTATAGTTGTCCATTTTATTGGCATACAGAGGAAGCCAACTGCTTCTACATTATCAGGAGCCTTTATGATTTCTCAGACATCAGAATATGCTTTGCGTGCCGTGATTTGCTTGGCCCAGCATCCAGATGAGCTTCATACAGCAACCAAAATAGCAAAACTAACCAAAGTACCGGANNCTTATTTGTCTAAGGTTCTATTGATATTAGCAAAACATGANGTGGTNANTTCGAAGAAAGGACTACATGGAGGTTATGGGTTAGCCCATTCTCCAGAAAAACTTACATTGTGGNCTATTATCAACGCAGTTGACCCCATCAAGCACATAAAAAGTTGCCCATTAAAACTAGAGTCTCACGGCACCCATCTTTGTCGACTACACAAACGGGTCAATGATTCAATTAATATGATTGAAAAATTGTTTAAAACCTCAACCATTGCCATGATTCTAGATCAACCCACCCAAAGTATCCCACTTTGCGACTCAAAAAAAAGACATCCAAATCACAAAGTGAATACAGTTATCGATTAAATATTCCTTAAAAAAATGGATAAGGATAAGAAAACCAAAAAGAATACTTTTCTAGTAATCGACCATTCAGCTGACTCTTAAAAGAATTAGAACTCAGAATTCAGAATTAGACCTGAACGAGAATATCACTTTGGGCATCTATCATGCTCTTTGCCGCCAACCCATTTTTAATTTTCAACTGTTGTCTACGACCTTTGATTTTTTTTAGATGCTTTTCAATTTTTTTCAAAACGCCGTCCATTGACATATAGAGATCATCTGTCATATCAGTAGCGTGGAACACGCGACCCTTACTTAAAACAACAGTAACCTCGGCAATGTGGCGTTTTTTTTCTATATTTAGAGAAATATGAGCAGAATTAATTTCATTCAAACCGTGAAAAACTTTATTTATTTTTTTGTCTAAATTGTTTCGTATACCGTCTGTTATCTTAAGACCTTTGCTAGTTATTTTTATTTCCATATCACCTCACCTGAATTAAGTAACATTTAATAAAATGTAGCATGTAAATTAAGACCAGATTTTTATATTAATATTNCTTTAAACCCTGANTGTCATACTAAACACTACCACACTATTAATGGACTATGGAAATCATAAATTTCCTATTACTAACCAGGAAGACATTGTAACTGTTTAAACTACCCTCGCATATCTCTAGCATTTTATCCCGTTGTTTAGAAGCTAAAACACATAAGGCTTATTCTCCCTTAAAGGTTGTCTTTAGGTGAGCAATCAAATCTGCTATACCTTGGGTGGGAATAGTCATCCCCCAGTCTGGCATATTCGGGGATTTCCCAACGCTTTTCCCGCCGTAGTAAACCAAGTTATAAAGGTAATCTTCGGGGTAATCACTGAGAGGCAATTCTGCGTGTACCGCTGGTTTTGGATCCAGTCCAACTGCGCCAGGACCATCGCCCCCTCCATTAGGACCATGACACTGAGTGCAATACTCTTTATAAACTTTAGCACCACGCTTAGCATCAGCCTGTTGGAATGGCTTCGTTTTCCAAGGTTCAAAAAATTTAAAATCTTCCACTCCAAGAGTCATCAAATAACCAATAATATGGCGTGCTTTTCGCATGCTAATATCGGCTAAGTATTCCCCGCTATGTGGAGTAAAGTCCTGTGGGTTCTCTGCAAAACGAGACCACCAGTCCAAATTATATCTATTTCCCGAATCATAAAGGTTCACGCTGATAGGCCCGCCAATCTTTTTCCCATCCTCCTTAATTTGATGACAACCCAGACAAGAATACTCTCGATAAATTTGTTCTCCCAAATCTGCTTCCATTTGGGTAAAAGTGGAAAGATCAACGAAACTTTCCTTGATTCGTGAATCCAGAAAATGTTTTTCAAAGTAACTAGCTACCTTTTCGGCAGTAGTTTCAGAAAGAACCGGGTGCTTGATTTTGGTTCTGGAAAGATCCCAGCGATAACCGTTTGGGTACAAATTTTCTTCCTTGCCTGCAAGCCAACTGACCAACCACTTCCTCTGGTACTTGTTTCCAGCCCACATCAGATCAGGACCTTTAAGATTAAATTTTGATTCAGGTTTTCCGTTAAACTTATGACAGGAAGCGCATTGTTCTTCAATCAACTCTTTAGTGGAATGGTTATCATCTGCCCAAGTGGGTTGTCCACCCACCACAAAAAAAACGCAGAACAAAAAGGTTTTTACATTCAATTTTTGCATCTACTTATCTCCATATTTTACGGTTGAAAAAAAACTTAAAAAACACCCGCTATCTGTCTATTTCTAATTTATATATCAAATGGCATCCGACACATGAGTCCATAATTGAATCAATCTCCCTTAAGATAATCTTAANATCTTTCCCGTCGATATTTTCAGCCAAGTCGTCAAATGCCTTGTGCACACCCATTCCTACAGACTTAAATTCAACTGGAAGTTTTAACATCAATGCAGGATTAACATCTTGAGCCATAACCATTCCATTTCCCCTTGCANAAACTTCAACCTTTTTAAAATCACTATTAGAAAGCCCTGATATAATTCCTTGCAAACCTTCCAGCAATAACCTCATTTCCCCAAGCACCACGTCTTTTTCAGCAACCGATAACGTAATCGCTACTCTGTTATCAACTTTCTCTGCATTGCCATATTTAAATTTGTAACCCGCATAACTGATTGTAATTATCCATAGAGCCATTGACCCTATAGCTATTTTCTTCCACATGTCTGATCATTCTTTCTGGAAAAGTATGAATGTTAAATTTTTTTTACTACCTTTAATGTCTCTGTTCCCAACGTTCAAGAGCAGAAAATCCAACCCCTGATGAAATTAGCAGGACCACAATAAACCACCATGAGGAAAGACCTGTAACCATTTCAAAATTTACTTTGCCAANATTACCAACCTCAAGTATGTAAGATTTTATCCATGGGTAAGCCTCTGCATAGAGTGCGGTTCCCACAAGCATTCCCAGAACCCCAAAGATAGCATGCCGAGACCCATCACCGATCGCCGCTATACCGGTGCCAGGGCAATAACCCAAAATTGCCATACCCGATCCAAATATCAGTCCACCGGTTGCATTTCCCAGAAGAGCAGTATTTTTAATATGAAGTGAGAACTCCAAACCCAGAGCTCGCATACCGTAAATTCCAATAGCACCCGTTATGATTGCAGTGAGCATTATTTTTAGAACTGTAAAATCCTTAAACAGAAACTGCCCCATTATAACGTTAAAGCGAGTTACGCCGCCTTTTTGTAACAAAAAACCAAATGCAAGACCCGTAACTGCTCCCATGAATAAAGTATTTGGGTCAGAAAAAAAATTTTCAAACATGTTCACGGCCTTTCTTCCCATACATTAGAAAAGTTGTTACCACTCCCGCAACAAACATACACATAAAAAACACCCAAGAAGAGACCGCCAGTTGGAGCCCACCGGAAATTCCATGACCCGACGTACAACCTCCCGCAAGACGGGCACCAAACAGCAGGATAACGCCTCCTAAAAAAGCCCCGGCGTAACGTAGACCCTTTGTTGGGCCAAAACGCCACTTCCAAAGCCGTGGAATATTTTCATGACTCTGACTTCCTGATAGCCAGGATGAAAGCATGGCTCCAAAAACCATCATCACCACTAACGCAAACTGCCATTCAACGATAGGCAATGGATCTGCAACTGTTCCAAGGTACCTACTGAAATATTCGTTGGAATAAACATGTGAAGGAGTTATTGTTCTTTCTATTGCTGCAACTGTTCGAACGAGCGTAGTGGATGCCCCCAGAGCTTTATCCATTAAAGCAAAAGTAACCCATGAGAGCATTCCGATGCCTACACCCACTCCGTAGGGTGACCAACGAGACTGCGTAAGGATGGACTTCATAATTTACACTCCTGAATCAAACGGACCTGAGTTATTGATCAGCCATACATTAATTTAAAAAAATATTTAAGGCACTAAAGAATCTAGCAAGCACATTAATAATTTTACTCTATACGATACCTCTACTTACCAAATGACCTAACATATAGAATAATATGCCATGCCTCATCCTCAGTTAAAATTTCAGGAATAAATGAAACCATTGCGGTTCCAGCACTACCATTCTTAAGAATCCACAGCAACTCACCATCCTTTCGAGCTGCTTGCCATGCCCTGTCTGTAAAATTTCTTGGAAGCTTCCCACGCAAACCCGGGATATCGTCATACCCCTTACCGTTTTTCCCATGGCATGTGACACAAAATGCCTTACTGTGAAAGAGTTTCTTTCCCGTTTCAATATTACCGGGAGTAGAGGGGAGTGGGTTTACCCATGACCTTGCCTCTTCAATTTGATCGAGAGGTACCCGAGGTTTGAGAACTTCAGGATCAGAGACTTCACTGAAACCCGGTGAAACGCCCACACACATCAAATAAAGTATCCATAATCCTATAGCTCTTTTAAGCATGACCTAAATCCCTCTGGTTCAAGTAGACTTCACTATAAAAAAGAGGAGGGGGATTATATATCCCCCCCCTCTAACCATATAGACAGCTTTTTACTTGGTTCTATGTACGTGACCTATAGCGTTAGGAATTGTTACAGTTCCATCTGGGACAACCTGATCTTTTCCCCACAGGTGAAATATTACACCATCTGTTTTTCCCGCAGCGGCAGCCACGGCTTTTTGTCCTTCAGGGTCTTTAGGATCAAGAATTACCACTCGACCACCAGCTATCTCAATCTCATGGTCATGGAATGCACGGTTCCATTGAATAAGCGGAACATTCTTTCGAGCTAGGTTTTTTTCAATAAAGTACTCAACCGCTACAAGCTTTGCATCCGGTTTAGTGGATTCAAATAATAGGCACTGAAGAATCTCACCATTTTGAATTCCTTTACAATAATGATGATATGGACCACCTACCTTGCCGTCAGCCATCATATGAGGAGCCTGAACATGAATGGTATAGCCATCAGCTGGTCCGTTGCCACTTACGGCAGGGGTCACCATAATACCAAGCACTGCAAAACTTAATGCGCTTACCATGAAAATAGACCTTAATACTTTTTTCATTGATACCTCCATTATATTTATAAAAAAAAATACTTAATAAAAAGACGCTTCTGCTCGGAAGAACCGTTTAGGTGTAAACTTAAGGCCAAATACCCAGCCAGCTACAGCCTTCCCTCTTCCAAGTCAAAAACATCAAACCACACATGCACGGGGCGATGCCCGGGTAAATTTTCTCGAATATACGATTCAAGAAACTTTTGTGCCTCCACAGACATTTCGTTAATCTGCATATCTCTCATTTTAAGATTCCATAAATCAATTTTAGTTTTATTTTTTATTTTCGAGTTGGCATTGACCCATGCGGCAACTTCATCGTCCTTTGCTCCTGTGGCCACAAATTCTTTAAACTCATTGTGGTCGATCCGGGTAAAAACCTCGAATTCCGCGCATAACGAACAGGGCCAGAAATTATAATCACCATTGATCCCCGCAAGAAAAGATCTGCACTTGTCGAGACAACGAGCCAAAATAACATATCCTCCCAACATGGTTCTGGGGCTGCATGGGTATTCTTTGCTTAAATCTTTTGCCATGGATTTGAGTTGTTCTTTATTCACTAGAAACCCCTGTTGATTGTCGGTACCAAGCCAATGATTTAAGCTTGATATGGAAACTACTGAGCAACTGAATCAGCATGAGGAGTTTCCGGTACGGTTTCGTCTAACAGTTTCGTTTTCTGGATTTGACAAAAACCCTGAGGCGGAACCGATAACGCGCTGTTGAACTTGCTTGACATGTTTTGAAAGCCGATCAACCCGGTGAGCTCGACCATTGCTTCGTCATCAAAAAACCGTTTCAGTTCCCCGATCATCTCCTCATCAACCTTCGTATGCGAAAAAGTCATGGCTTCAGCATAGCCAAGAGCCATGCGTTCCTTTTCATCAAACAAACTGCTTTCCCGCCAGGTTTGTAGAGCCTCGACCTTTTCTAAAGGAACCCCCCGTTCCAAGAGAGTTGCCGAATTGATATCCACGCAAAAGGCACACGAATTAATCTGGGACACCCTGACCGTAATAAGAGAGCGAAGGGCCGCACTGAGGGGTGAGCTACTCCGGTTGAAAGCTCCATAAAGCAGTGCCACTGCCATAAAAACCTTTGGCACGCGACCCCAGACGAGGGCGGCATCTAAAACCGCACCGTACTTGCGCTTTTGATTCCAAAAAAAAGGCCGAAGGTACCAGGGATATTCATTCACCGGTTTAATGTTGATACGCATAACTCACACCCAAATTAAGAGTTTTGGTTTCTGGAGATTAAAAAAACTCGCGCACACCCTACATTCACCCAAGTAATAAAGCTCTAAGTCCGCTTAACACCACAAGTATTGATATGAAAAAGTGAAGAGGCCGGACAATTCCCGATCAGGCCGGTTATAAGCAAGACTAGCCCGACGATGCCCATGATTATTCCCGTGGTTCCCGATATTATGAACCCGGCAACAATAAGGGCAATTCCAAAAGCAACCCTGAGAATTCGATCTGCTTTTCCTATGTTACATGCCATTGATTTCTAGCCTCCATAGATTTACCTTGTTCTTAAACTTTTCACTACACTGGAGAAAGATCCACCGCCCCCTTATCTTCGTATAACACCTCGAGGATGTTAATGGAGAACCAGAGCCAGCGGACCTCTTCCAAGTCTCACTACTTAACGTTAACTGTCATGATGACAAACTCTTTATTCATTTTTGTTCCCTGATGTGGCTCTACGTAAGTTCCATCATAGTAGTACCACTGCAGAGGGGTCATTTCTCCCAAGGACTTCGGTTGTCTGGGAAGCTTGCTTACATCCAATCCATTATCAATAAAGGTTTTAGGGTTGAGGTAGTAAACAACATCTTCATGGGTTTTTTCAGGGCGACTGGAGTAGTGAATCATATTGTGTTTCGTCACCTTCTCCAACATGCAATACTCCCCACTTGCATTAGTGATATCGATGGCCGCAAGCTTGGATCCTGGTGCAAACAAATTAGCGATCGTATTGATCTCTTTACGGGCCGCCCCCTTCAGGCTCAAGACAGAACCAAACTCATCTTTGATAGCCTTCAGTTCATCCGAGTCGCTTTTAGCAAAAACACTGCTGGACTGGATACCTGTAGAAATGAACACAACGGCAAGTACAAATGCCACAATTCCTAAGTCAAACTTAAAGAAATTCTTCATAACAACTCCCTCTAATCACCTTGATTATTTATATTATTGAATAATGAGATTAACTCCCCCGCATCTTGGACAGATTTTCTGAAGAAACCCAAGGACATTTCCACAGATTCTTACTAAGTATAGGAATTTAGGATGGAATTAAAAATCGCAAAAAAGACCAAATTCATGTAGTAGAAATACTACGAGATAACAGGTGTGAACTAGGAAGGGAATCGTAAGGAGAATAACTCCTCAAGTTAGCAGCAAATAGCATTGCTAAAGGAGTTATCGCTTTTATTGACTAGTTAGGCTGCCATGTGTTCATTGCAATTTAAGAATTGCTTTCTGATAAAAGGAGAAGTCATGGCTGCGAGAAGGCCACCGTAATCCAGGTTAAACCTCACCTCGTCTCCAACTTGAAAATTGTAGTTTCCGCTGTCGAGAATAATATGATCACTGCTGGACCCGAGGATTTCTAGGTAGTCATTAAATTTCAAGCCAGATACCGGAATATCCTGCCTTCCTAAAGCTATAAGCACTCTCTGGTGAATGCCTCGATCTTGGAACCTGGGAACATTTCCAAAAGCATCTTCACAGATCTCCCCAATTGGAACGGATGACTTTCTCTTGGACTCAATAACTTCAGCAATGAGTTGGAATGCGCCTGTGTGTAAACCCGGGATGGTTTTTCGGCTCAAAGTTTCACAACCTAAAAGAATTGATTCACCCAGGCGAAGATTATTAATCCTGTCGACATCTTGGGCAGATTTATACCACTCATAATTTGCCGAATTGCCGCCTGAAATAATTCCCAGATCAATGTGAAATTCTTTTTCTAATAAATCAACCAATTCGGAAAGTTCTCGCATGTTTTTACTGTTAGGTTTTATTCCCCCGTAGCAGGCCAAATTGCAGCCAATACCAATTATTTTTATATGGGGCAGAGAAAGGGTTTCCTTGATAAATTGAGGTAGATCACAAGGAAGTACCCCTTCGCGTAGATCGCCTAACTCAACCATAATAATTACCTGATGTACTTTATTTTGACCTTTCGCATGATGGGAAAGGTTTTTAAGAGTCTTGATCTCGGTATTTAAACTAATGTCCACATTTTTGACGATAGATTTAGCCTTGCTTAATGGCGTGCGCAAAAGAACAAATTGAGTTAAAATTCCTGCGTTTTTCATTTTTTGAATATTTTCAATACGCGAGTCTGCAATAAATTTGACTCCACCCTGAATCATAGCTTTGGCTATTAAAGGCTCTCCAAGTACTGCTTTAGTCACGCCCATTAAAGAAATACCCTTTTGCATATACAGCTCAGATAATGTTTTTGCGTTTTCTCGTATTTGGGATAGAGAAATTTCGATTCTAGGCATGGCCGATTTCACTTTATCTTTCAGGTACCTGTCCACTTTGGTTTTTAATTTATGAAGAATTTATAGTTTTATCGCGTGATTTTATATTTCAGCTTTGGAAAATTCTTGCTTAACGCTTGAACAAGTTTTTGGCACCCGTAGTTTAAAACATCTGTTGTCGGCAATTGAAGCCTCTTTTCATAATCTTCTATTACCTTCAGAATCCCATAGTCATCCATATCTTCATGGCTTAAAGTTATCGCTACCACTTTGGTTTTTGCGATCGTTTCGATCAGTTTGATTTCGCTTTCAGCAGAAGGCATTGCCAGTCGAGGGAAATCGCACCGGAACTTTCTAGCGGGAGGGTGTTGAAGGATAATTCCATCCGGCATGCTTCCTTTAAGAATACCGAGAGAACTCATGAAAGCGGGATGACTGACGGCACTTTGTCCCTCCACTAGAATGATGTCAGGATTTTCGTTTCTAAATGCGTTAACAACAGAGTTTTCTACTTCACCCACCACGAACTGAGAAATAAGCGCATCGGTCGATACTCCATATGTTGCTCCTTGCATCAAGCTGGTTTGTCCGGTTGCGACAAGTACTGATTTTATTCCGAGATTATTCAGGGTTTTATTGAGTTCCACTGCTGTGGTCATTTTTCCGCAAGCACAATCGGTCCCCAATACAGCTATTACAGGGACATTTACTTCAGATATTTGACCCGTAAAAAGGTGTAAATTTTTTAAAAGAGGGGGCTTTCTAATGTCCTTAATTCGGATGCCGTTCAGCGCAGCTACTTGAGCAAACTCTGGGTCTTCTGAGAAAAACTGGTGTAGACCGCTAATGATGTCCATTCCTTTTTCCATGGCTTCCAGGATCATTAGCCTCTCATTATTAGCAATATAGGTCTCCAAGGGGGCTTTCCCGTATATATAGAAATCTGGTATATAGGCAAGTTTCCCCAAGGCATCATCTAGACTAGCAAAAATTGGAATCCCACTTTTCTCCTCTCCCAGTTCTTCACCTGCATCTTTTCCCGTTAATGAGCTGTCAATAACCCCAACGATCGAATAGATTTCCGAGTGTCGGACCAACGCTGCTGCAGTTTTACCATCTACCCGCCCAAATTGATTTTCGCAATAAACCAGGGCTGTTTTTTTGTGACTAATATTGCATTTTTTTCCTGATCTAAACTCGAGAATGGCAATTCGTTCTTGATTTTTGATTAGGTTCTTTGTTCTTGGCTTAATTTGCATTAAATTCCTTTAGCGATCGTTTAGGTATCGCGGACTCTGGTTTTTAGTAACACTCTGGCACCGATTGGGAGGATTGATTTATTGAAGTTATCAATTAATCTCTGCAATACTTGAAGAAAGTATTGAAGGCAAAAAAAAACCACTCCAAAAGGGGAGCGGCAAAATTTAAAAATCCCAAGTTGTTTTTTACCTTTAGCTCGATAGGAGATAGAGGGTAGGTTGTGGTCAAGGATACTCTGACTGGCACATATAGCAAGGTAATTCGGATTAATTAAGTTTAATCTTCATCCCTATGCAAGTCTTATCAGGATGCTTCTCCATTTTTTATTCATTCAAGAAAGTTTGCTAGGGCCTTCGGGGCTAGTGATAGCCCCTTAGGCTCAAATAACATCTTTAGTATCTAAACTCCATCCCAGCACCCGCACCGAAAATTGTTTTAATAACACTTACGGTGACGCTCGTTGCGTGTTGTGTCACTAAATGCCAAGAAATGCAGTAAAAATGAATAAATCCCAACAACTTACGATCTCCGTACTAGAGGTTAAAAAGACACAAGAAACGCTACAACTGTTTCTTTTTTTCTCTAGTACACAGCAAAGTTATGGGTATTACTTAATTTGGTGAGTTAATTACAATGAGAACCTTTTTTTTGCTTCTAACATGGGTCACATTCCTTTCTCTTTGCTTATACGTGATGTACTCGATCGCATAGCGCAGCTTTTTTTCATATCGGACTCTGTTTCGCTTCAGCAGATACAAAGAATAAAAATAGGTGTTTACTCTCTGTAGAGTAAAAAACATGGAGATAAATATGATTTCCTCTGAATTAAATATCGATTCGCCTGTAAACCAGTTTGTGAACAAGTTTCCAAATTCCATACCCATTCTACAAAACCTAGGAATCGACTTTTGTTGTGGAGGTCAGAATTCTCTGGCCAAAGTTTGTGCTGAAAAAGGGTTAGACCCAAAACTTCTTTTAGAAAAACTCTGTACCACTTACACAGAAAAGAAATCGAACGACTATAAGGACTGGACCAAAGCTACCTTGACGGAAATAGTAGATCACCTTGAATCAACTCATCATGTTTACGTAAAAAAAACACTGCCTCGTTTGACCGACTTAATGACAAGAGTCGTGGGTGCCCACGGTGAAAACCATCCCAAGGTATTACGACTGGACGAATATGTTCGCGAAGTTGTTGCGGATTTGGGCCCTCATTTAATGAAAGAAGAACAGGTTCTATTCCCAGCAATAAAACAAATGGACTTGTCTCTTGAGGAATTTCATTGCGGAAGCATTCAAAACCCAATCCAAGTCATGAAAATTGACCATGACAACATAGGAAATATTTTTTTAAAAATCAGGAAACTAACAAAGGATTTCAATTTGCCCAAAGGCGCTTGTAACACTTGGGGTGCATTGTATAAAGCGTTAAAAGACCTTGAAGAGGATACCCACCTACACATCCACAAGGAAAATAATATTTTATTTCCTATGGTCATTGAAGCCGAGCAAAATTTTTCAAACTGCTAAAATAACCCATGTTAATCGTTACGTTTTAGAATTATTTTTAAAACAAAAAAATGGAAGTCTTCTCTGATCTTTACATCCTCATTTATTAATCCGATTTGCCCTTCATTTGCCACCCCAAACAAAAAATGGACTACAACCTAAACTGTAACTCATTATTTTAAATGGTCGGGACGAGAGGATTTGAACCTTCGACCCCCATGCTCCCAAAGCATAGTTGAAGTTTATTAACTCTTACTTTAATTATACTTACGGTGACGCTCGTTGCGTGTTGTGCCACTAAATGCCAAGAAATGCAGTAAAAAGGAATAAATCCC
>JGI26238J51125_1000096_pt1 | contig 30348 bp, 32 predicted proteins | sample SaaInlV_100m_DNA_FD_51125 | JGI IMG/M metagenome (IMG submission 51125) | reverse complement strand
ATAGTCTCGACTGTTGTGCTCATATAAACCTTAAGGTTGTTGGTTGTTAAATTTTAAGCCCGGACAATACAAAAAAAGCTAAAAAAGACAATAATTAACTTCTAAAATTGATGAATATACCCTTTGTTTTTGAGCACTATTTTCTTACCTTTTTTATCTATTATACGGCTTTTTTTGACACCACGTATGATTTTACCGATTTTAGTTATTTTTATGCCAAGAATTTTAGATGTTCTATCAATGATTCTAGATTTACTACCAGCAGCAGTAAATAATACCTGATAGTCATCACCATTTGAAACTAATTTAGATTTAGTAAATTTATAAATTTTAATCAATTTTGATAAATATTTAGAAGTTGGAATTTTATTCTCAATTATTTCATATGAATAATTTTGCTCATTCAGCAATTTTTCTAAGTCAGCAATAAGCCCATCAGAAATATCTATTGATGAGTTTGCAAATGTTGATAATTTTTTTGCAATTTTGAGCTGGATATCTGGTTGGTAATATTTGTTAATAAAATAATCATTAAATTTTTTTTTAAATTTAATTTTCTTTTTTAAAATTTGAAGACCCATAAAACTATCACCCAAGTTTCCTGTTACATAAATATCATCATTTATTTTAGCTTTATTTCTATAAACAATATTTTTAGAGTAACCTACAGAAGTTATTGAAAAACTTAACTTATTTGAAAATGTGGTATCACCACCACATAAAAAGATACCATATTTTTTTTGTTCTTGCTTAAGAGACTTTGAAATTTTTGATAAATTATCATTTGAAAATGATTTTTTGTTTCCAGATCCAGAAATAAAATAAAATTTAGGCTGAACACCTTTGCAAATTAAATCAGAAATAGATGATCGAATAATTTTTTTAATTACAAGATCAGGTTTATTAAAATTTATAAAATGATTTTTATCATTATAAGTATCTATAGATATAACGAGTTCTTTTTTTTTATCAAAAAAAACATCGTCATTTAGGTTAAGAGCAGATTTATTCTTTTTTGATAATTTTGAAAAATATTTTTTTATTAATTCAAATTCATGCATTGGTAGTTCTTAATTTTTTACCAATATTATCTAATAAAGCATTGAGATATTTTGTTTGGGCGTCTTCTAAAAAAAAATTTGATGAATTCAGATATTCTTTAATTATTATATTTATAGACAAATTAGGTTTATAAAGAAATTCATATGTAGCAGCTTTAAGAATTGTTTGAAATACTTTATCAAGATTTTCAAAAACAAACTCTTCACCTAATTTAGAATCTAATTCTGTTCTAATTAATTCATTTCTTTCAATAGTTCCTAAAACAATATCTTTAATAAATTTTTTAAATCTATGTTTTGGAAAATCTAAATCATTATCTTCGTTATAAAATTTTCCATATAATTTTTGGATAATAATTACTCTGGGATTATTTTTTGGATTAAAATTAGTTCTCATTTTTGTGATAAAATAGATATTACTGCTTGGGCAGCTTCCGCCCCTTTTCTCTTTCTTGCCTTGGCTTGTCTCATATTTAAACAAGTAATAATACCGTTACCAATTGGTTTTTGACTGTTAATTGATAAGTCCATAATTGCATTAGTTGAAGCTTGAGAGATAAAATCAAAATGTGGTGTTTCACCTTTAATAACGCAACCCAAGGCTAAAAAAGCATCATATTTTTTTATATTTTTTGAAATTGTAACGGGTATCTCAAAAACACCAGGTACTTTAATAATCTTAATAATATTAGATTTGGGGATTAATTTTAAAGCACTATCAAGAAGACCATTTGCTATATCTTCATAATAGTTTGCTATGATTATTAAATATTTTTTTTTCATTAAATCAATTCCTGCTTAGTAATCTTTATATCATATCCTTCTAAACCAATAACTTTTTTAGGTGACTTAGTAATTAATATCATGTTCTTAATTTTTAAATCTTTAATAATTTGAGCACCTATTCCATAATTTCTAATTAGTTTGTCATTACCTTTTTTGTAAAAATCCTTATTTTTGTAATCCTTAAGAGTTTGAGTAACTGATTTTAAGTTAGTATCTTTAATAAATACTAATACGCAATTATTAAATTTTTTGAAATAATTTAATGTTTTATTAAACGAATTAGGTAGTTGCTGATTAATTAGATAATTTTGAACTACATTTGAAGAAATCACTCTAACTCTGGGGGTAATTCCTTTTTTAACATTTCCTTTTATTAATGCAAAATGTTCAGAACCATCAAGTAAATTTTCGTAAATTCTAATCTTATATTTTTGATTTTTAACATCAATATAGCTTTGTTTTTTAATTTTGATTAATTTTTCTTTCTTTAACCTATAAGCAATTAAATCTTCAATCTTACCTATCTTAAGTTTGTGCTTTTTTGCAAAATTAAAGAGATCTTGACCCTTAGCCATTGTGCCATCTTCATTCATAATTTCACATATTACTGCTGAATTATTTTTTTTTGCTAATCGAGATATATCGACAGATGCTTCTGTATGACCGGCTCTAACTAAAACACCACCATCTTTTGCAATAATTGGAAATACATGTCCTGGTGAAACAATTTCATTTTTCTTTACATTTTTTTTAGATGCAATTTTAATAGTTTTTGCTCTATCTCTAGCCGATATACCTGTTGTAATACCTTTCTTAGCTTCAATTGAAACTGTAAACGCTGTTTTGTTTCTAGATTGATTAATTGGTGACATTAAAGATAGATTTAATCTCTTGGCTTGAACACTATCTAATGCAAGACAAATTAAACCACGCCCATACTTTGCCATAAAGTTTATATTTTTAGCATTAGTATCTGATGTTGAGATTATCAAGTCGCCTTCATTTTCTCTTTTTTCGTCATCAACAAGAATGAACATGCCGCCTTTTTTAGCAACATTGATAATATTTTCTATTGTAGCAAAATTATTTTTTTTCATTAAAATAATTTCTAACGTATTTAGACAAGATATCTATCTCAATATTAACTAAACTATTTTTCTTAAGTGATGATAAATTGGTCTCATTAAAAGTGTGCGGTATTACCCAAATTTGAAATCCTTTTTTAGAAACTTTAGAAATAGTAAGTGAGATTCCATTTACACAAATGGATGCTTTTTCAATCAGGTGCTTTCTTTCTTTTTTTGTAATTTCAAAATCAAAAAGGTAAGATTTACCAATTGTTTTTATACTNAAAACTTTACCAAAAGTATCAACATGTCCCTGACATATGTGGCCAGATATTTTGGTTCCATACTTCAGTGGTAATTCTAAATTCATTACATCATTAGTTTTTAAATATTTAAACTTTGACCTGATAATAGTTTCGTTAGAAAGATAAAATTCCATAATCTTTTTTTTATATGAAATTAAAGTAAGACAAACTCCGTCACAAGCTACTGACAAACCGATATCTTTATTATTTAATTTAAAATTACTTTTGACAAAAATATTTAAACCCTTGGGTCTTTTTAAAATTTTAACAACAATTCCTTGGTTGTATATAATTCCATTAAACATATTAGCTTTTATATAGGGTTATTGTATCTTTACCAAAATTAGAATTAACTTTTGATTTTTTTTTATAATTTTGTTTTAGCAGATTTAAACCATTAAATTCCTTAAATTCAGTTAATTTTGATAATTTTATTGCACTTTTGAACAAATAGAATTGATTGAACATTTTCTTATTGAGAAAATTTTTAGTTAATTCATTTCCTCCTTCAATTAAAATATTTCGACATCCTAAATTATAAAGTTTTTTTAAAATTAACAAAATATCAAAGGTCTTATTTTTATTTAGTTTAGACTTAATTGTTACAATTTTTTTTTTATTAAATTCTAAAATTTTTGACTTATTAGCTTCATTATAAAAAATAATAGTATTTTTTTTTTTTGCTGTTTTAAACAAATAGCTTCCAGCATTAGTTTGTAAATTATTATCTAAAATAATTCTTTTAGGAGAGAATTTTTCCATATTTTTTAGTCTACAATTTAATTTAGGATTATCTTTATTTAAAGTTTTGTAAGATATCAATATTGAATCATTTTTATATCTTAAAAAATGAGTAAATTTATTTGATAGTGAATTGGTTATCTTACTTTTATTTTTACTATAAATTAAATTGTTTTTTGAAATTGCAATTTTACCAGTTACATAGGGTAATTTTTTTCTTCTATTATAAAAATAAGGAACATAGAATTGATTTATCCTTTCTTTTAACAAGCCCTTTCGAACTTTAATTTTTTTTGATTTAAATATATTAAAAGTTTTACCTTTTACTCTTTGATCAATATCTATTATTGAATAGATCACTTCTCTAATCTCAGATTTTATTATCGCGCTTGTACATGGTGGCGTTACACCATAGTGAGAACAAGGTTCTAAGGTGACATACATTGTTGAATCTTTTAAATTGTTGATACTATTTTTAATTGCATTTAATTCTGCATGTGGCCTGCCATTAAATGAGGTTTGACCAATTGAAATTAGCTCATCATTTTTAACAATTACACAACCAACTGATGGATTGGGACCTGTAAGTCCTTCTCGTGCTCTAGCCAAATCTAAGGCTAGTTCCATATAGAATTTATCTTTAATTGAAAATTTATCTTTTTTTGTAGACATCTAGTTTGTCCACAAATTGTACGAAATCTTTTTCTTCTCTAAAGTTTCTGTATACAGATGCAAAACGAACATAGGCAACTGGATCTAAATCTTTTAACCCCTCCATTACCATTGTTCCTATTGTATTTGTTGAAATTTCACTTTGACCTAATTCCTCTAAAGCTCTTGAAATCTTACTGATAAATTTTTCAGTCGTTTCTGTATCTATAGGTCTTTTTTTTAATGCTATATAAACAGATTTAGATAATTTATCCCTATCAAAAGATGATTTTCTACCATTCTTTTTAACTACCATTATTTCTCTAAACTGAACTCTCTCAAATGTAGTGAAACGAGCACCACAAACACATAATCTTCTTCTTCTAATTGCCGTTCCATCTTCTGTTGGTCTAGAATCAACAACTGATGTCTCACCTTTTTTACATATAGAGCAAATCATTTACTATAAATTCTTATAGATTGGAAATGATGATGTTAATGATATAACTTCATCTCTAACCTCATTTTCGATTTTACTATTATCCATGGGATTATCTGATAATCCTTTTAAAGTTTTAGTAATAAGTTCTCCAACAGTTTTAAATTCATTCAAACCAAAACCTCTAGTAGTAGCAGCTTGTGTTCCAAGTCTAATACCTGACGTGATCATTGGTTTTTCAGTATCAAAAGGTATTCCATTTTTATTACAAGTTATATTTGCTCTTGATAAGCTCTCAGCAGCCAAGTTTCCTTTAACGTTATATGGACGTAAATCAACCAACATTAAATGAGTGTCTGTTCCATCTGAATAAATTTTAAAGCCATTATTTTTTAATGTTTCAGCTAACATTTTTGCATTAGCTAAAACAGATTGAATATAATCTTTAAATTCTGGCTGTAATGCTTCTAAAAATCCTGCTGCTTTAGCAGCAATAACATGCATCAATGGTCCACCTTGATATCCAGGAAACACAGCTGTGTTAAATTTTTTAGCAAGATCTTCATGATTGGTTAGAATTATTCCACCTCTTGCGCTTCTAAATACTTTGTGTGTTGTAGATGTTACAACATGTGCATGTTCACAAGGATTAGGATATCCTTTTCCAGCAACCAGACCTGAAAAATGAGCCATATCCACCATCAAGTAAGCACCAACTTTATCAGCAATTTCTCTAAATTTTTTAAAATCAATAACCCTAGAATAAGCACTACCACCAGCTATAATTAATTTAGGTTTATGTTCTAAAGCAAGTTTTTCAACATTGTCATAATCAATAAGCTCTGACTCTTTATCTACTTCATAACCTATTGCATTAAACCATTTTCCTGACATTGAAATTTTTAATCCATGAGTAATGTGACCACCTGAATTTAAACTCATTCCCATAAATGTATCTCCAGGATTTAATAAAGCTAAAAAAACAGCTCCATTAGCTTGGGCACCAGAATGTGGCTGAGCATTAGCAAAATTACAATCAAATAATTTTTTTAATCTCTCAATGGCTAGATTTTCTGCAACATCAACATGTTCACATCCATTATAGTATCTTTTGCCTGGATAACCTTCTGCATATTTATTCGTTAGAACAGAGCCTTGAGCTTCTAATACAGCTTGAGAAACTATATTTTCAGAAGCAATTAATTCTATATGTTGTTGTTGTCTTAAAAGCTCATCTTGAATTGCTTTATGCAAATCAGGNTCTTTCTTTGACAAACTATCTTCAAAAAAACTTTTGTAATTATCGTTTATATAATTTTTTTCACTAGACATAATTAAATCTTCCTAATTCTTTTAGAGTGTCTCCCACCCTCAAATTTAGTATTTAAAAAAACACCAATACAACTTAAAGCATTTTTTTTTGTTAACAATCGTGANCCTAATGTAATGATGTTTGCATCATTATGCAATCTTGATAATTTTGTAGATTTTAAGTTAAAACATTGTGCTGCACGAATATTTTTATGTCTATTCGCCGCTATGTTCATTCCCATACCAGAGCCACAAACTAAAATACCAACATTGTTTTTGCTTATTTTTACCTTTTTTGCTACTTTATGAGCAAAATCTGGGTAATCAACTCTAGTATTATTATTTGGTCCTAAGTCNTGGAATGTTAATTTCTTACTTAATAGGTATTTTTTGATAGCTTCTTTTAATTTAAATCCAGCATGATCTGATGAAATAAATATTTTTTTCAAATTAATTAAATTTATAATCTAATACACAAGCAACTAGGTGAATTCTATTTTCTTCTCCACCATTAAACGCATTATGATATTTGGTATTATTAGTAATCCAAACAGATCCATCAGCAGGTAAATGTTTTGCAATATTATCTATAACCATATGACAACCTGGATTAGTAATTATCGGTATATGCAACCTAGGCTCAGGGTCTCTATGCCAGCTCAGGGTTGATCTGGGTTCTTTTAATAAAATTCTAATTCTTCCTAATTTATATTTTGTCGATAATACATCAAACACTTCTTTAAAATATGTATTTTTATAAACATCTATAAACTCTGAATAAGCTGCCTCATTAATAGTTTCATCTCTAAGAACTTCTTTTCCAGAAGAATCTGGTTTTGTCCAAAAAACTCCTCTTGCTTTNTGTCCTTTNANTGACTCCGGATCACCAGGTATTTGTGTAAGAGATATGGCTCCAAAGTTTGTAATACCGTCTGGTCCATCAAAGTTTTTAATCTTTATAATTTCATTATAAGCTTTTTGTAATTCTGTAATATCAAATTTAGTGGCTTGTTTTTGGAAATCATGAAAATTTAGTGTCATTATGTATAATTTTTTACCCTTAATAATTGTTTAATACACTTTTTAAGTTATATTTGTATATTACATTTGTCNCATTTTTAAAGAAAATTTAAACATGATTACAGGAAAATATCCAAGCTTGAGACTTAGACGCAATAGAAAGTATTCTTGGTCAAGAAAGCTAATACAGGAAAATACACTAAGTCCAAGCGACTTTATTTTGCCTATATTTCTAATCGATGGTTCGAACAAAAAGGAGTCCATTAATTCTATGCCTGGNGTTTATAGATATACAATTAATAGGTTGTCCCAAATCGTTGATAGAGCGATAAAAAAGAAAATACCAATGGTAGCTCTTTTCCCTAAAACTAAAAATAATCTTAAAAATGAAATTGGTTCAGAATCACTCAACGAAAATAATTTAGTCTGTAGAGCAACCATTGAAATCAAAAAAAAATATAAAAATCAAATAGGTATAATGTGTGATGTAGCGTTAGATCCTTATACATCACATGGACACGATGGGCTAATTAAATCAAATCAGATTATAAATGATGAAACAATAGAAGTTTTAATCAATCAATCATTATTACAAGCTGAAATGGGATGCGATGTATTAGCNCCATCTGATATGATGGATGGAAGAATTGGAAAGATAAGAAAAGCATTAGATAAATCAAGTTATCAAAATGTTCAAATTTTATCTTATGCTGCTAAATATGCTTCAAGTTTCTATGGTCCGTTTAGAGATGCTGTAGGATCAAAAGGATCTTTAAAAGGTGACAAAAAAACTTATCAAATGGATTTTAGAAATAGCGATGAAGCTTTAAGGGAAGTTGCNCTCGATATTAAAGAGGGTGCAGATATGGTTATGGTTAAACCGGGTATGCCGTACCTAGATATTATTAAATCAATTAAAGAAAAATTTAAAATACCAGTTTTTGCATACCAAGTTTCAGGTGAATACAGTTTAATTTCAAATGCGATACAAAAAAAAATAATTAACAAGGATGCTGTCTATGAAAGTTTAGTTGCATTTAAAAGAGCTGGGGCAAATGCAATTGTTAGTTATTATGCAGATCGAATTGATAAAATTATAAAATAATTATTTAAAAGAATTAATAAATAACAATCTACTGTTTGGATAATTTAAGTTATTGGGTTTTAAAATAGTTTTATCAAGATAATCTCCAACTAATTTTAAACCACTTAATAAAGTATTAACATCATCAACTTTCAAATCTTTTTCAATTAAGAAATTAGGGACATATTTTTTTTCAGAGGAAGAACTAGCGTAATAAACAGTTTCATTTTTTACAATATCTTTTTCAACAAGATTTTCTAANTCAAGATCATATCCAAGTAGTTTTAATAGTTCCAATTCCCAAAAAATATATCTTTGTAACCAATCTTCATCTTTCAAAATTAAAAAAAGATTATTTATTAAATCGTAAACTTTATTATTTGCTTGAGATTCTGCTGTTAAAATTTTAATCAAATTTGTTGCTGTAGTGATGCAAGATAACTTTTGTTTATGGTCGAAATACAATGGACTATAAGCATTTAAAATTTCAATTTTAAAGTAACCAATTCGATTTTCATTTTTAGAACTATAATTAACATGTAGTTTATTTCCTATTTGTAGATAGTTTTTAATCTTTTTTGAAGTTCCACCAAAAATAATACCTGATACCTTTCCGTGGTTTTTGGTATATATTTCAGAAATTAAAGAATTTTCACTATACCTATTTTTGCTTATTAAGAAACTTTCATCACTCCAATTCATAATAAATTTATTTTATACTTTTTAAACATTCTGTGGCAGCATTTTGTTCTGCATCTTTTTTAGATTTACCAGATGCAATAAAATATTTAGTATTAGNAAGTTTTACACCAACTTTAAATGAGGGTTTGTGACGTGGACCTGTATTGGCAATTACTTTATAAGTTGGAAGTTTTTTAAAATTTTTTAATGCAAATTCTTGCAATTTTGTTTTAGCATCAATTTGAGTAATCACACTTCTTTTAATGTGATCTTGCCATAAAACTAAGATAAATCTTTCAACTGTACCAAGCCCTTTTTCAAGATAGATAGCTCCTACTAAAGCTTCACAACAATCAGAAATAATTTTATCTTCTATTTTGATTGATTTATTTTTTGGATTAAGTGTTTGAATAAAATTTTCTAATTTTATATTTTTTGCTATTTCTAGGCAGGTATTTTTATTTACCAAAGATGCAAATTTTTTATCCAAAATACCTTCNTTTTCATTTGGGTATATTTCTAGAAGTTTTTTTGCAATTACCAAACCAAGTACACGATCCCCTAAAAACTCTAGTTTTTCATTATTTGTTTTTGAATCAAAACTTTTATGTGTAAGTGATTGAGATAATAAGTCTCTATTTTTAAATTTAATATTTAGTTTTTTCTCTAACGCTTGGTAATTAATTTTCATTAATTTATTTTATCAAAAGTTCTGTCAAACCTTATTGATTTGTGCCATTTCCAAAAAGCAAAAATACTACCAATTTTTTTATCAGATGAAAAAAAAATAAATTGAGCTTTACCTACTAAATTATCTTTATGTACATAACCTACACTAGATAGAAATCTACTATCTTTAGAACAATCTCTATTATCTCCTAAAAAAAANTAATGNTCTTTTGGAACTATAAAAACATCAGAGTTTTGATAGGTGTAATCTTTTAAATAAACTGTATGAAATTTTTTTCCATTAGCTAGTTTTTCCTCAAACTTGAAAACATCTATTGATCTGTTGCCACAATATATTTTAGTTTTATTTAAGACTTTAGATTTTAATATTTCGCTATTATTTAAATATAAGTTTGAATCTATAAATTGGATTCTGTCACCAGGTAAACCTATTAATCTTTTAATGTAATCTGTTCTATTGTCTGCTGGTGTTTTAAAAACTATAACATCTCCTCTTTTAGGGCTACTAAACGCAACTCTTTTATTTAATATTGGAGGACTAAAAGGAAAAGAGTGTTTACTATAACCATAAGAATATTTTGTTACGAAAAGTCTATCACCAACAAGTAAAGTAGGCTCCATAGATGATGATGGAATATAAAAAGGTTGAACAAATAAAGATCTTATTATAACTGCAATTATAAGTGCATAAAATAGTGTTTTTATATTTTCTGAAAAAAAATCTTTATCTAGTTTCATATTGATTGAATTATAGTAAATGCAGTTGAGTAATCCTTTTCATCTGAAATTGAAAGAAAACAATTAAATTTTTTGATTTTAAATTTCATTTGAATTAATTCAGTAATTTTTTTTGTTTTTAAATAATATGGTTTGCCCATTTTATCATTAATTATTTCTATATCATTAAAGTTAAGATTGCCCCTAAAACCTGTCCCTAAAGCTTTGGCAAAAGCTTCTTTTGCAGCAAACCTTTTAGAAAAATAGCCTACTTTATTTTTGGATAAAATTGATTGAGTAAGTTCTTTACTACTATAAATTCTTTTCTTAAACTTGGGATTTTTTATTGAGTTTTTAATTCTTTTATTTTCAATTATATCAACTCCTATACCAAGAATTTTCATAAATTATTTTTTTATAATTTTTTTAAAATTTTTAATAACTTTTGATAAACCAAAAAAAATAGATTCTCCAATAATAAAATGACCAATATTAAATTCTTGAATTTCATTAATTTTAGAAAGTATTTTTGTTGTTTGATAATCAAGTCCATGACCAGCATGTACATCAATGTTGAGTTTTTTTGCAAGTAACGAACTTTTTTTAATTCTATTTAGTTCAGCATTATAATTTTTTTTTGATTTTACTAAGTTTGAAAGTCTTCCAGTATGTATTTCAACGCAATCTACATTTAAATCATTTGAAAGTTTAATGTCTCTTATCGATGGATTTACAAACAAACTTGTGCGAATTTTAGCTTGCTTAAATATTTTAATTATATTTTTTAATTTTTTTTGATTTTTATCTAAATTTAGTCCCCCTTCTGTTGTTACTTCTTTTCTATTTTCGGGAACAATACAAATATAATTGGGTTTAATTTTAAGCGCGTTTTTAACAATTTTATCATTCATTGAAATTTCAAGATTAACCAATATCTTTTTTAACTTACAAATTTTTTTAGCATCTAAATCATTAATATGTCTTCTATCTTCNCGTAAATGAATTGTAACTGAATCTGCTCCCATCTTAACTACTTCAGAAGCGGCATAACAAGGGTCAGGATGAATCTCTCCTCTAGCATTTCTTAAAGTTGCTATGTGATCAATATTTACACCTAGTCTTTTCACTTAATAAATCTACTTCCAGGTGTTGTAATAGGGATTAACTTAAGACTNTTAGGTAATTGTTTTTCACTAAATGTAGGTACGTCAATTTTTAAATGTGATGTAATATCTGTTTTAATTTTTAATGATTTTTTAGTGGATCTATCAATTATTGATGCAAAACCTAAAAGTGTAGCTTTTGCTTTTTTAATTAGTTTTACACATTCCAGGCTAGATTTTCCTGTCGTTATAACATCTTCTATAATTAAAACTTTTGACCTTTTTTTAATGTTAAAACCTCGTCTCAAAACAAATTTTCCATTTACTCTCTCACAAAAAATTGTTTCTTTTTTTAATAGTTTGCCTATTTCATAGCCAATNATAACNCCACCCATTGCAGGCGCTAAAATCAAATCAATCTTTTTATATTTTTTCTTAATTTTATTAGCTAAAGATTTACAGATTTTTTCAGCTAANACAGGATAACTTAAAAGTTTTGCACATTGAATATATTTTGATGAATGCAACCCAGAAGATAATATAAAATGTCCCTCTAATAGTGCATCAGTCTTTTTTAAAATATTTAAAGATTTTTTGTGTGAAAGCATTTCTTTTATTTTCATGTCTTATAATTTTAAACTTAATCTGCATTTGTTTTAGCTGACTTATAAAATTTGTAAAGTTTTTCAAATTNAGGACAATTAGATTAAATCTAAAATTAATATAATCTTTAGTTTTTTCTTTCATTTCAACACCTGAAATATTTAATTTATGTTCTCCTATCAATGTTGTGACCTCTCCTAGTTTGCCAGGTTGATCAGGTAATGAAATCCATAATGTGGTATTATATTTTTTTATTTTTTCTTCTTTTTGTTCACCTTTATCGTGCCAATATTTTCTGATAGCAGACCTTGCCTTTCCAGTTTTTGTTACAGGTATCCAGTGTAATGACGGAGATTGTTTTTTAGAGGTGATGATATTTACTCTGTCACCATTTCTTAATAAATCTTGTAATTCTGATTTATTACCATTAATTTCACACCCTATAGCTGTATTACCTATTTTGGTGTGAACAGCATAAGCAAAATCGATTGGTGTTGCATCTTTAGGTAATTTTATGACAGAGCCTTTTGGTGTAAAACAGAATACATTTTCTTGGAACATTTGCAGTTTTGTATACTCGTAGGAATGTTCAGGGTTTTCATTTTTTTCAATAATTTCAACCAAATCTTTTAACCAGTCATATTCTTTCCAACTCAGGGAATTAAATTTTTCAGATGATTTATATTTCCAATGAGAAGCAACACCTCTATCTGCAAATTCATGCATTTCGTGAGTTCTTATTTGAATTTCAATTGGTTTTTTATTCGAGCCAATTACTGATGTGTGTAAAGATTTATATCCATTTATCTTAGGCGAAGATATGTAATCTTTAAATTTTCCAGGTATACAATTCCATTTTTTATGAAAAATACCAAGTGTTTTGTAGCAGTCATCTACAGATGAGAGTTTAATTCTAAATCCAATAATATCTGTAATTTGATCAAGTGAAATTCTTTTTTTTTGAACCTTTCTCCAAATAGAAAAAGGTGTTTTTTCTCTGCCATGAATTTTTGCATTAATATGATTGTCATTTAATATTTCACTGAGCTCAAAAGACAAAGTCTCAAATATATTTTTTGTATCTGATTTTATTTCATCTAGTTTTTTTTTAATTAATTCTCTTGCTTCATTGTTCAAAATTTCAAAAGATAAATCTTCAAGTTCGTCTCTTATTCTATGCATACCCATTCTATCAGCTAGTGGTGCATAAATCTCCATGGTCTCTTGAGCTATTCTTTGTCTCTTTTCTTCATTGGAAATTGCCTTAATAGTCCTCATATTGTGAAGACGATCAGCTATTTTAACCAACAAAACTCTAATATCTTTTGATGTAGCTAAAATTAGTTTTCTAAAGTTTTCAACTTTTGAATTTGCATCTGCTGTATTTTCAAATACTGAAATTTTTGTAACACCTTCAACTAAATCAGCAACTTCATCACCAAATTCATTTTTAATAGTTTCGTATGTTGCAAAAGTATCCTCTATAGTGTCATGCAACAATCCAGTAGTAATTGTGGCGCTATCTAATTTTAAATCTGTTAAAATATTTGCTACTTCAATCGGATGAACAGAATATGGGTCGCCAGATGCTCTTTTTTGATTATGGTGGGCCTTAACGGCGAAGTTGTAAGCTTTATCCAGTCTCTCGTGATTCAGGAATTTATTGTAAACTTTTACCTTGTTAATGAGATCGGTAGAATTGAGCATATTTCATTATAGCATTAATTCAAATTTGTTTAATAGATCTAATATCTTCATTTGATAGGGAAAAAATCAACTTTTTTATATTAGTTTTTTTAATTGGGTGAACCCAATTTTTTTCAATTTCAAATAGAGGAAATAAAACAAAGTTTCTTTTATGCATCATTTTGTGAGGTAAATTTAATTTATCATTTAAGATTAAACCATTAAAATCAATTATATCAATATCACATACACGTGGTGAATTTTTAGCTGCTTTTTTTCTTCCTAGTTTAACTTCGATAGATTTGCAAATACTCAGAAGTTCGTGTGGTTCAATTTGGCATTTAATTTTTAAAACAATATTTATAAACTTTGGATTTTTTGGATTTGGCCATGATGGAGTTTCATAATATTTTGAAATTGAGATTAATTTTATATTTTTTTCTTCTAATAATGATTTGGCTTTTTCAATATTAGTTATTCTATTTCCAAGATTTGAGCCTATACCTAGGTAAATTTTTTTAGCTTGATTTTCTGATGTATCTGGCTTTGTCACGGTTCCAATCTCTATTTTTCTTTGTTGCTCTTTTATCAAATTGTTTTTTACCTTTTGCAACTGCTAATTCAATTTTAACCTTCCCTTTTTTAAAATACATTTTAGTTGGAACTATTGTAAAACCATCTCTCTGCATCTTTCCAATTAATTTATTAATTTCTTTCTTATTAAGTAAAAGCTTTCTTTCATCAGTGGGGCCATGATTAGAATAACTTGCTTGCTTATATGCTGCTATATGAGAATTAATTAAAACTAATTCTCCATTTTTTTCAACAGCGTATGAGTCTGCTATATTAACTTTTCCATCTCTAATAGATTTAATTTCTGAACCTTTTAAAACAATTCCTGCTTCTAAAAGGTCTTCAAAAAAATAATTGAAACTAGCTTTTCTATTTAAACAAATAATTTTTAAACCAAGATTGGTTTTTTTGTTCATTAAATCAATTTTGCTGACTCTAAAGCTTTTTTTATAATTGTTTTTGCGCCATCAGTCACCTTCACTAAAGGCAGTCTAACTTCGTCATCGCATAAGTTCATTAATTTGGCTCCAAACTTAACTGGACTTGGGTTGCTCTCAACAAACATTGCATCATGAACTGGTTGCAAAATATTATCTAATTTTTTAGCTTCAATTAAATCATTTTCATTTTTAGAGACAGAAAGTTTTTGAAAATCTGAACAAAGTTTTGGTGCTATATTTGCGGTAACACTAATTGCTCCAACACCACCTCTTTTATTAAATTCAAATGCATTTTCATCATTTCCTGTCATTTGAATAAATTCATTACCCATTTTAGATAATTGTTGATCGACTCTATCAAGATCTCCTGTTGCATCTTTTACACCAACTATATTTTTTAATTCAAATAATCTGGCCATAGTGTCAACTGACATATCTATTACAGATCTGCCTGGTATATTATAGATTATAATAGGAATTCCACATTTATCATTGATAGCTTTATAGTGTTGGTACAATCCTTCTTGCGTAGGCTTATTATAATAAGGGGTTACAATTAGAGCTCCGTTTGCACCTGCTTTTTCAGCATGTGAAGTTAAAGAAATTGCTTCCTCCGTTGAATTTGATCCAGTTCCAGCTATTACAGGAATTTTGCCGTTACTCTCATTAATGCATAAATCAATAACCCTTTGATGCTCATCATGATTTAATGTAGGTGACTCACCTGTGGTCCCCGCTGGTACAAGACCGCTAGTTCCATTATCCATATGAAAATGGATTAATTTTATATAAGCTTCTTCATCAAGGCTATTATTTTTAAATGGCGTGATTAAAGCAACATTTGATCCTTTGAACATAAATACTTATAACATAGTTTATAGATTCATATACTAAAAGATTATGCATAAAAAATTATTATTTATTGGTTTGATAATATCATTCTTATTAAATTCTAATAATCTTTCTGCTGAAACATCTGTATTAATTCCTTTAAAAAAGCCAACTCTTACAATTGAAGAGATAGCAAATAAATTATCTAAAAATATTCTAAAACCGATAAAAAAGCCCAAAAAAAATAATGATATTAAGATTGAAGAAAAAAATATTAGTGAAATNAAAAAGATAAAAAAAGATAAAAAACTATCATTCAAAATTCCAAAAAAAAAACCATCTATATCTGGGACCGTATCATCTCGCAGTGTAAAAATATCCAAATATTATAATAAAAAAGATTTTAGTATTGCAAAAAAAGCTATTGCTGAAATGCAAAAAAACAGATGGGCCTCATCTTTAAAAAACGCCAAAAGAGCCAAAGATAAATCGATATATAATTTTATAAAGTGGAGGTATTTACTAACAACAGGAAATCAGTCATCTTTTTATGATTACAAGGTATTTATAGAGCAAAATAGTCAATATCCACGGATAGATAGATTAAGATATTTAGCAGAACACAAATTATCAACTTCCAGAGTATCTCCAAAAAAAATAATTAATTGGTTTAGTAAAAAAGAACCATTTAGTGGCTTTGGAAAAATGATACTTGGAGAAAGCCTTGTTTTAACTGGAAATAAAGCAAAAGGAACAGACTTTATAAAAGAAGGATGGATTACAGCTGATCTATCAAAAAATGAATTAAAATTTTATAGAAAAAAATTCAAAAAATATCTTAATGCAGATGATTATATAAAAAGAGCGGATTATTTGGCATGGAATAGCAAACATTGGGATCTTAAGAGATTATTAAGATATTTGCCCAAAGATTATGAGCTTTTATATACAGCCAGACAAATATTAATGACAAAGGGATATGGTGTTGACCAAGCTATTAAAAATGTTCCTGAGAAATTTAAAAATGATGCAGGATTGAACTATGATCGTTTAAAATGGAGAAGAAAAAAAGGTCGTGTAGACTCATCTACTGAAATCTTATTAAAGATAAGAAATGATAAAGATTATTTAGTGATGCCTGACAAGTGGTGGAAGGAACGTGAGATAATATCAAGATCACTTATTTATAAAAAAAAATATGAAATAGCTTATAAAATTTCAAGCAATCATGGAATGACAGAAGGCTCTAATTATGCAGCTGCTGAATGGATGGGTGGATGGATAGCTTTAAGTTTTTTAAATGATCCTTTAATTGCAAAAGACCATTTTCACAATTTTTTCAATAACGTAAACTATCCAATCAGCACATCTAGAGGAGCTTTTTGGCTTGGTAGAACATATGAAAAATTAGGTGATCGTGCACAATCTAACAAATGGTATCTAGAAGCATCAAAATATCTAACCACATATTATGGTCAACTAGCTTTTTTAAAGTTAAATCCTAATGAAAAATTTACACTTAACAAAGATATGTTAGTTGATAANAAATATAGATATATTTTTTTTAATAAGGAATTAGTTAAAATTGTCTATCTTTTAAATGAATTGAAAAAAGACAAATATACTAAATTTATCTTAAGACATCTTGCTAATGATAATATTAATAAAGGTAGTGAAGTTTTAGCTGCAGAACTTGCAACCAATATTGAAAGGTATGACTTTGCAATTCAAGTATCAAAAATAGCATCTTACAAAAAAAGATTTCATAATAAATTTAATTATCCAATAATAAGTACACCCAAAACTATTAATGGACGTAAAATTCCTGAAAGTGCACTTATTTTATCTATAATAAGACAGGAAAGTGAATTTGATTTAAGTGCAANTAGTCATGCNGGTGCAAAGGGATTGATGCAACTTATGCCTTACACAGCCAAACTAGTTTCTAAACAAGCAAAACTCCNTTATTCAAAATCAAGATTAACGACCGATCCTGAGTATAATATTAATTTAGGGTCTCACTATATTGCAGGTTTAATCTTACAATATGATGGNGCNTANCCNTTTGCAGTAGCTGCTTATAATGCAGGACCGAATAGAGTTAAGTACTGGAAAAAAATTAACAAGAACCCTCAAAAAAAACAAATTGATTATATTGATTGGGTTGANTTAATAAANTTTAGAGAAACCAGAAACTATGTTCAGAGAGTTTTAGAGAACTACAATGTGTATAGATATATTTTAGAAAAAAAACCGATCCCTATGAAAGATTTTTTCAAAGATCGCCCTTTATTTTAGTGGCGGAAGAGGAGGGATTCGAACCCTCGGTACAAGTTTCCCCGCACGGTCATTTAGCAACTCCCTGTATCAATCTCATTATATGAATAAACACAGATAGTTTGAAGTACAAAGTGTGAATAATTATCTTTTCTGTCGAGAATAATACGAGATCCATCCATGTTTAATAAAAAACCATATAAATACACTTACGTATTTTATCATGGATCAGGTATTTTACATGCATTTTTGCATCTATTTATCTAAGTGTTTTGCTGATTTTTTTGGATACAATAACAATTTAGAACTACATTACAGAGCTAGGATAAGAGAATTAGATAATTTAAAACTAGTAAGAACTTGTGATAGTGGTTTATTTATAGCAATGAAACAAATAGCTGAAACGACCAAGGGTCTTGAAACAAAAATTCCAAGTGTAGGCTGTGGCATTAATTGGTTAGATAATTAATGTATTTAATAGTTACAAAAACATTCCCTCCTGAAGTGGGTGATATGAACAATTTAATGTGGGGTTTAGCAAATGAACTTTCAAAACACTACGTAATAAAAGTTTTTGCCAATTATCATGAAAAACATAAATTATTTGATGAGCAAGTTTCTTTTTTGATAGAACGTGTTGGTGGAATAAAGCTTCTTAGAAAATATAGAAAAGCTCAACTGATTAATGAATTTATTAAAGAAAATAAAATAGATGGTATTATTGCTGATCATTGGAAAAGTTTAGAACATCTTAAAACTAATAAAAAAAAGATATGCTTGATACATGGTACAGAAATTAATCATGAGAAAGGTACCTCTCTTAATCAAAGGGTATTAGAGGTTTTAGATAATGTTGAAACTATTGTTGCTAATTCTGAGTATACTAAAAATTTAGCTATTTCATTGGGGGTTCAGCAAGATAAAATTATAGTTATTAATCCTGGTGTTAATCCTGTTGAAAAATTGGATAAAAAAACTTTAGATAAGGTAGAAAATTTATTAAAACATAAGTTTCCAAGATTAATCACGATCTCTAGGCTTGATAAAAAAAAAAATCATTTTAATATTATAATGGCTCTAAGAAATCTAAAACAAAATTATCCCAACATAGTATATATTTGTATTGGTGATGGAGATGAAGAGGATAATATTAAAGATATTACTGCAGAATTAGATTTAAATCCTCAGGTTATGTTTTTTAAAGATATCACAAGTGGACTTAAAAATTCACTTTTATCTAAATCCAATATTTTTGTAATGCCTTCAATAATTAATAAGAGTTCCATTGAAGGTTTTGGTATTGTTTATATTGAGGCTGCTAAATATGGGATACCTTCACTTGGAGGAAAAGATGGGGGTGCTGCAGATGCAATTGAAAATGAAAAGACAGGTTTAATTTGTGATGGAAATGATTTAGAGGCTATCTATACGTCTGTTGATTTGATGTTAAAGAACAACAAGTATATAGAGTATGGTAAAAGTGCTAAAGAAAATTCATCTAAGTTTCTATGGGATGAAATTATTAAAAAATATAAAGAAATTTTATAACTTTATATTGTTAGGTATTTTTGTACTAAATCGCTTGTTATTTTTGAGGAAATTCCCCCTTCTATTATTCTGCCTCTTTCTAAAACAGAAAAATTATTAGCTGCTTTTTTTATAAATTGTACATTTTGTTCAACAATAATAATTGTTAGATTAAATTCTTTGTTCAATTTTATTAAAACATTTTCTATTTCCTCTACAACATTTGGCTGTATACCTTCTGTTGGCTCGTCTAAAATCAATATCTTAGGTTTTGTAAGTAAAGCTCTTGCTATTGCTAACTGTTGTTGCTGACCTCCAGATAAGTCTCCTCCTCTTCTTTTCCAAAATTTTTTTAATATTGGAAACAGCTTTAATGTAAATTCAAAATCCTCATTTACACTTTCCATATTATTCTTTTGTCTAGCAAAAGTTCCTACAACCATATTTTCTTCTATAGTAAATTGAGGCATTATCCCTCGTCCCTGAGGTACATATCCCAAACCTTCAATGGCTCTATCGTTTGTTTTTAATTTACTGATATCTTTTCCAGCCAGGTTTATTGAGCCATCTGTCTTATCCATTAAACCCATAATAGTTTTAAGTAGTGTGCTTTTACCCATTCCATTTTTGCCAATAATTCCATGAAAGTTTCCCTCCTTAACTTCAAGGTTTATTTGGTCTATAGCTAAACTCTCACCATAATAAGATGCTACATTTTCTAATTTAAGCATTTGTTATTCCTTTATTACCAAGATAAGCTTCTTTAACTTTTTCATTATTTTCTATCTCTTTAGTTTTACCTTCAGCAAGTAGTTTTCCTTCATGCATGACAGAAACAATATCACTAATCTCTTTAACGAAACCCATATCGTGTTCAACCACTATTAAAGTATGAGATTCCTTAAGTTTATTAAACAATTCAACAGTTTGGCTTGTTTCATAATTAGTCATACCAGCTGTGGGCTCATCCATCAAAATTAAACTTGGATCTTTAAGTACTACTAATGCAATTTCAAGCCATTGAGTTTGCCCATGCGATAAAAATTGTGCTTGTTTATCTAAATCATCTTTTAATCCAACAAATTCAGCTATTTCATCTATTTTCTTTTGATCTAAAGGATTAAAAAATTTAATTATATTATTAAAAAAACTTAAACTTGAATTTAAAGCTACATATAAATTTTCTTTTACAGTAAGTTCTTTAAAAACACTTGGTATTTGAAATTTTCTACCCACTCCTTTTCTTGAGATGATAAATTCTTCTTTATTAGTTATGTCTTCTCCATTAAAAATAATATTTCCTTTTGAACTTTTTGTTTTTCCACATATTATGTCAAGAACTGTTGTTTTTCCTGCTCCATTAGGTCCAATTAAACATCTCAATTCTCCAGCTGAAACTCCAAAATTAAATTCATTTACAGCTTTAAAGCCGTCAAAATTTACTTCTACTGAATTAAGTTGAATTAAATTATTTTCTTTATTTTGCATATTATTATTTTTTCTTTCTACTAAATATTCCTGCTAAACCTTTGGGAAGAAATAGAACTGAAAGAATGAATATTAAACCCATTATCAAAGTCCATGTATGTAAAAAAGTTTCTGATTCAGATAAAAGTCCCTGACCTGAAGTAATAATTAATGCACCTATAAATGAACCAAAAATACTTTGTCTACCTCCTACAGCACACCAAATTACTACTGATAAACTTAATGGCACAGATAGAAAAGTTGGTGAAGCAAATTCCATAACTATTGTATAAAGCATTCCTGCTACTCCACCAATTCCAGCTGATATACATAATGAGGCTGTTTTATAAACTCCTACATTATATCCTAAGAATCTTACTCTATTCTCGTCATCTCTTATAGCTTGAAAAATTAAACCTGCTCTACTTTTTGTAATAATCAATGTTAAGAACAGCACCAAAGTCATGACTGATACAATTAAATTATAAGCTGAAGCTCCATAAGCATCGAATTCAAGTTTTCCAAATTTTAATGTGGATAGATCGGTTATACCGTTAAAACCTCCTGTATATGCTTGTTGATCCATTATTAAAAGGTAAACTACTATCATTGCTGCTAAAGTTATTATTGCAACATATACGCCTGATGCCCTTCCACCAAAAATAAAATATCCCAAAATAACAGCTAAAATAACTGGTACAGCAATTCCTGCAAATATACCAAAAGACAATGAATAAAATGGCTCCCAAAACCAAGGCAGCTCTGTTACATTATTCCAAACCATGAAATCTGGTAATCCACCAGATCCTGTGTGAACCGCATCAGTTTTTAATTTTAATGACATAGCCATACAGTAAGAACCTAAGCCAAAAAAAACTGCATTTCCTAAGTTTAATATACCAGTGTAACCCCAACTTAAACTTAGAGAAACTGCTAGCAATCCAAAACAAATATAAGTTGAGCTTTTATTTAAATAAAAAGGATCATCTACTAATAGAGGAAGTAAAAACAATAAAAAACAAAATATACCGTATAAAAAAAATATATTTTTAAAAATATTTGTTTTCATCATTTCTTTTCTAAGATCTAATTTTTCTAGTAAATAAACCCTCTGGCTTAATTCTTAATATCAATATTATAATTACTAAAACTAATGCTTTAGCTAAAGTGTCATTTGAAAAAGAAGCTATAAAGCTCGAAGTCGAACCAATAATAAATGAACTCGCTGCTGTACCAATTAGACTTTCAACACCCCCTAAAACAACTACCATAAAAGCATCTATAATATAATTTGTTCCCATGTCTGGAGATATACTTTTTAATGGAGCTATAAAAGCACCAGCTAGTGCTGCTATTCCAGTTCCAAAAGCAAATGTAGCTGAATAAACGGCCCCTGAGTTAACCCCAAAACAGCTAGCAATATCCTTGTTTTGAGTTACAGCTCTAAGTTTCATTCCAAACTTAGTTTTAAATATTATAAACCACGCTAAAATAAAGATTGCTATAGCAAATAAAAATATAAACACTCTGTAAATAGAAACTTGTTGACCAAACAAGCTCATACTTCCTGCCATATATGATGGAATTTCTAAATATTTTAATTCAGATCCCACAGTCAGACGAATAAATTGTTGAAGGATTACTCCAATTCCCCATGTTGCTAATATTGTATCTAAAAGTCTGTTGTATAGATGTCTTATTATGAGTCTTTCAATTAAAAATCCCATCAGCGCTGTAATTATAAAAATAGGAATAATGCTAGCAATCAAACCTATGCCTAATTTTGTTTGTAAAAACCATGAAGTGTAAGCACCTATCATAACAAACTCACCATGAGCCATATTTATTACGCCAGTTGTTCCATAAATAATAGCTAGCCCAAGAGCTATCATCAAAAGTATAGAAGTAATACTTAAGCTACTTATAAATTGGGAAACAAAAAATTCCATAATATCATTATGTTAATTTAAATTAACTACAGGTCTAGTACTAAATTTGACCTACAGAAATATTTTAGATTAACTTTAAATCTTAAATATAATTATTATAACACAAAATTGCTGGTGTTCTTCGACTTTACATTGGCCCAATATAGATTATTAGGCCAATATAAAATTTTTAAATTTAAATTATTAAATTTAAACTTTTTTCAAACCACCTTCTGTACAAGTTTGATCTGGATATGCTGCATAAGGAACTGGTTTTAACCAATTATCAGTTTTTCTTATGATGTCATACTGACCATTAGATTTACAAATACCAATCTTGGGCCACAAGTAACAATGTAGATTGTCAGGATCAATTTTGATTTTACCCTGAGGAGCCATTATTTCTTGGCCCTTACATGCTTCCATGATTGCTGTTGGATTTATATCTCCAGCTTTTCCTATTTTTTCTAGAGCTTGCTTAAATATTCCTACCCCAAAATAAGCTGGCTCTGAAACAAAGTGGGTAACTTTATCAGACCCCCATCTCTTTTTATAAGCTGAAACAAACTTTTCATTTTCAGCTGATTCATGAACCATAAAGTAAGGAGCTGAAGTTAAGTGTCCAGCTGCAGCATCTCCACCCATAGCAGCTACTTCATTTTCTGAAGTTGTTAAGCTACACATAGGCATTTTTTCAGGATCTAATCCAGCGGCTCTGTATTGCTTATGGAGTGCAACAACTGAGTCACCTACTACAGTTGAAAAGATCACATCTGGTTTATCATTTTTAAATTTATTAACAACAGATGAAAACTCAGAATGACCTAACGGAACATACTCTTCCATTAAAACTTCACATCCCAACTTTTTAAGTAACAATTTACAATAATTGTTTTCTTCTTTTGGATAGATATAGTTTGATCCAATTAATGACCACCTTTTTCCATAAGTTTTCACCAAATATGGAATAAATTCATCTTGTTGTTGATTTGGTACAGCACCAGTATAAATCACATTTTTAGAACACTCTCTACCCTCATAAAGAGTTGGATAAAAATATAAATTTTTTCGTTTTTCAAATACTGGTAGAACTGCTTTTCTACTTGCAGAAGTATATCCACCAAAGACCGTTACACACTTGTCTTTTAAAACTAGTGTACGTGCTTTTGCAGCAAAAGTTGCGGGGTCAGACGCTGGGTCAGCTTCAATAGCTTTTATTTTCATTCCATTTACACCACCAGCAGCATTAATTTCTTCAATTGCCATAATAGTAGCTTTATGAAGTGACTCTTCAATGATTGCTAAGCCTCCAGTTAATGAAAATAAAACACCAACTTTGATTTCATTTTTTGCAGCATATGCATTTCCTTGTTTCATCCATACATGAGGAAAAGCTCCTGCCGCAACTCCCAAAGCTGATGCTGCAAGAGTATTCTTAATAAACCCACGTCTATTAGACGTAAGTGTTACAATCTTATTTTTAACTTTTTTATTCATTACATCCTCCTTTTTTGTTTTAAAAATGTATTTAATTAGAATGAATATTAAAATTAATAAAATATTATAAACATAATATATAAAGTTTTTTTATATAAAACTTTATATATTATTGCTGTGTTGAAAATGATTATCTTAAATATATTTAACAAAGGAGTGTACTATGTATCATGGAGATATAGGAAGTAGTAAAGATACTGTAGGTGTGGCAGTAGTAAATTATAAAATGCCAAGACTTCATACAAAAAAAGAAGTTATTGAAAATTCAAAAAAGATAGCAGATATGATTTCAGGAATGAAAATAGGTTTGCCTGGAATGGATTTAGTAATTTTTCCAGAATATAGTACTCATGGTATTATGTATGATCAAAAAGAAATGTATGAGACTGCATCACAAATTCCTGGTGAAGAAACTGCAATTTTTTCTGAAGCTTGTATAAAAAATAAAGTTTGGGGAGTTTTTTCTCTAACTGGTGAAAGACACGAAGATCACCCAAACAAAGCACCTTATAACACTTTAATATTAATGAATGATAAAGGTAAGATTGTTCAAAAATATAGAAAAATTATGCCTTGGGTACCCATCGAAGGTTGGTATCCTGGTAACTGCACTTATGTTTCAGATGGTCCCAAGGGACTGAAGGTGTCTTTAATAATTTGTGATGATGGTAATTATCCAGAAATTTGGAGAGATTGTGCAATGAGAGGAGCTGAGCTTATTGTTAGGTGTCAGGGGTATATGTATCCTGCTAAAGAACAACAAATAGTTATGGCAAAATCTATGGCTTGGGCTAACAACTCTTATGTTGCTGTTGCTAATGCTACAGGTTTTGATGGAGTTTATTCTTACTTTGGACATTCTGCACTAGTTGGTTTTGATGGAAGAACTTTAGGTGAATGTGGAACTGAAGAGAACGGTATCCAGTTCGCACAAATGTCTGTTTCAGCAATTAGAGATGCTAGAGCAACTGGTCAATCAAACAACCATCTATTTAAACTTTTACATAGAGGTTATACTGGTATGATTAATTCTGGTGATGGAGATAAGGGTACTGCTGAAATGCCATTTGAGTTTTATAAAAAATGGGTTAATGATCCAGAAGGGACTCGTAAAATGGTAGAGGATATAACTCGACCAACTGTTGGTACTGACGAAAGTCCTATTGACGGCATACCTAATAAAAAAACTTCGCACAGATAAATAAATAATAATTCACTGAAGAAATTAATTTTAATTTCTTCAGTGAATTTAAATTTCAAAGATATAATTAATGTCAGATAACTCTGGATTTATAATCTCAAATGAACCCAAATATATAGAGGTAGACAGTGAGTCTAAAGTTTTTGAGGCTTCATGGGAAAATAGAATACCATTAATGTTAAAAGGACCTACTGGATCTGGAAAAACAAGATTTATTGAACATATGTCTTGGAAATTAAAAAAACCTTTAATTACAGTTTCATGTCATGAAGATATGACGGCATCAGATTTGGTTGGAAGATTTTTGTTAGAAGGAACTGAAACCGTTTGGAAAGATGGACCACTTACAAGGGCAGTCAGATATGGTGGTATATGTTACCTGGACGAAATAGTGGAGGCTAGACAAGATACTACTGTTGTTATTCACTCGTTGACAGATGATAGACGAATTTTACCGATTGAAAAAACTGGTGAAATAATAAAAGCACACAAAGATTTCTTTTTAGTGATTTCTTATAATCCAGGATATCAAAGTGTTTTAAAAGATTTAAAAGAGTCTACAAAACAAAGATTTGCTAGCATAAATTTTGATTATCCAGCTAAGGATATAGAAAAAGAAATAATAATACTTGAAAGTAAAACAACAAAAGAAATAGCAGAAAAATTAATTAAAGTATCTGAAAGAACTAGAAATTTAAAAGGGAGAGGATTGCATGAAGGTGCTTCAACAAGAATGTTGATAGCCGCAGCAAAATTAATGAAGTCTAATCTTAGTTTTGTAGAGGCATGCCTAAAAGGAGTTGTGCATCCAATGACAGATGATCAAGATGTTATAGACTCTTTAGAGAGATCAATCAGAGACCTTGGGTAATGCATCAGGGTAAAATAATTTCTATCAAATCATTCAGTAATTTGGATAATTCTGTAAGAATAAAAGCTCAAAAATTTTTGAGAGAAAAAGCTCTTTATGACTGGTTAGAATATCTAAAAAGGATTGAAGGCTCAGGCTATGGTAAATTAGTTCTTAAAGGATTTTCTAAAACTTCATTAGACATTATTGAAAAATTTGGTTTTTTACCGATAAAGATATTTTATTCAACACTCTCATCTGTAACAATAAAAAAAGGACAAAAAACATCTTACAATTTCTGTAATGTTTGTTCAGAAATTTTAGAATTTTATAACAGTGATAAAAAATTTTTAACTTGGTTAATGCTAATTGAAAAGATGACAAACTTAGCACCAGAGGCTTTAGAAATATTGTTAAATGAAATGAGTTTTTTAGTTGAAAAAATGAATGTTTCACAAATGGAAGATTGGTTTTTAACTTGTCTGAGAGCTAGTTCAGGAGATATGGAAAAAAGAATTAAATTATTATCACTTAAGGACAATGAGGGATTGGAATGGCTTGGACAAACAGCAGGTATTAAAAGTTTTAAAGAGCAAGAGAACAAGATAAAAATCTATACAACAGCGATCTGGGGAATGAATGTTAATATTAAAGAAATTCCAATCACCAACACTAAGGCATCTATTAGAAGAACGGCATTTAGCAATAATTTTGTAAGAGTACCCTCATCTTACCCCGGATTCACAGGACAATTAGGTGAAGAAGTATTTAGAGCAGCTATCATGCACGCTGCAGCACATATGAAGTTTACATATAAGAAATTTGAAATTGGCAAACTTAAACCAATACAAGTAGCAATTATATCTATTATTGAAGATGCAAGAGTAGAATTGCTTTCAATTAAAGAATTTCCTGGATTAAAAGAACTCTGGATTCCATATCATATGGCAACAGGTGAATCTAAAAATTTGAACAAAGCATATGGACCATTAACATCAAGAACATTGTTTTCAAGACTATCAAGATCCCTAGTAGATGAGAATTATGTAGATGGCAATGGTTGGATAACTAGAGCAAAAGATATGTTTTTTAAAAACAAAAAAAGATGGAACGATCAAACATTAAGTAGAGAACTGGGTAATATTCTTGGAAATGATATTGGCCAAATGAGAATTCAGTTTAATCCTAAGGATTATTTGCCAGATCCAATTTATAGGGATGAAAACTCTGGTATTTGGAATTTTGATAATGAAAATACAAAAGATTTTGAAGAACTTCAAACAGGAATAGAGTCTTATCAGGTTGAAAAAAAAGAAACAGATGATGCAGAAAAAAATTTTGAGAATAGTGACATTATTGAACCACTTGCTAAAATTGCTCCTAACAAAGTTTCACAATCAGAAGAAGCTGAAATTATTTCTTTACAACCTGAATTTGATTATAAATCTGGTAGAGAAAATTTTAACTGGTGTAAAATTAAGAAATATAATTTTAATAATAAATCTAATTATTATTTAAATAATTATCTTTATGAAAACTCAAAAATAGTATCAAATATAAAAAATTTGATCGAAAGTTCAAAGATTTCTCAGCCAATTAAACTTAAAAAACAACAAGATGGTGAGGAGCTAGATTTAGATAGTTGCATAGAGTCAATAGTTGATATTAAAAGAGGTTCAACTCCTTCAAATAAAATCTATAAAAAGACTAATCGCAAAGGAAGAGACTTATTAGTGTCGATACTTGTTGATATCTCAGAATCAACCAATGATTTTATTAAAGATACAAATAAAAAAATATTTTCATCTATTATTGAAGCTACAGGTATATTAAGTGAAGCAATAAACAAATCTGGTGATGATTTTGGTTTAGCAACATTTTGCTCAAATAAAAGAGATGATGTTAGATATTGGAAAATTAAAGACTTTAAAGATAAACTTAATAAAAGCCATATTAATAAATTAGAAAGCATGAAACCTGGTTTTTCTACAAGATTAGGAGCCGCAGTTAGACAAGCAGGTGATGAATTAGTTTCACAAACAAATTATAGAAAATTATTATTAATAATATCTGATGGGGAACCTTCAGATATAGATGTAGATGATAGCGAATATCTAGTTGAAGATGCCAAATATGCTGTTAAACGACTTGCATATAATGGAATTGATGTTTTCTGTGTAGGAGTAGAAAGTGAAAGTAATAAAAATTTGTCAAGAATATTTGGAAATAAGAACTATGTAATTATAAAATCAGCTTCAGAACTTCCAAAAAAATTACCCTTAATCTATTTAACACTTAGTAGATGAAAAAATGTAAATACTCAAAACTGTCAAATTACATTATAGAGGGAATAGGATCTTTTTTATTAGTACTATTTGCTGCAGGTGCTGCTATGTCAAACGCTTTTTATGACGGAACTATTGGGCAGTTAATGAGTGGATTTTCTTCTGGATTAATTTTATTTATTCTAATTTCATCATTAGGTAAATATACTAGAGGACATGTTAATCCAGCTGTAACACTCATTGAGTTTAGACTTGGTTATATTGGAAAAAAAACTGCATTTTTTTATGTAATCTTTCAAATAATTGGTAGTATCTTAGCTGGATACTTTCTTAAATTTACAATCGGTAATTATGCAAATATAGGAGCAAATTTACCTTTGTTAAAATCAGATTTTAATTATTTATTATCATTTTTTACAGAATTCATTTTATCTGCATTACTAGCAGTAGTAATTATTCGAGTGGCTTATATTGAAAAACTTTCTTTAAATTTTTTAGCTATTTCATGTGGATTACTAGTTTGTGTAGAGGTAATAGTATTTGGTGCAATCACAGGTGCTGCCATGAATCCAATAAGAGCTATCGGTCCACATTTTGCTGCAAATTTTCCAGGAGGATTATGGATATATATTCTTGGTCCAACATTAGGTTTCCTTGTTGTGGCAGAGGTTTACGTATTTTATGTGAAAAAAAATAAATAAATATATTAGATAATATTTTACTGAAAGTTTGTGCTTTAGATTTTAAACCATTTCGATCTCTCAATACACCAATCTTTAAATTCTTTAATAGTTATGTCTTCTAATTCTATGTTAACAGACCTAAGGTCTTTCTTAGATTTAACAAATTTAAGGAATCCTTTGTGTAATGCGTTATCTAATATCAATCTTAATGTAGGTTTTGAAATTGTAGATGTAGTAGCAATTGATCTTGCTAGTTGCTCGATGTTCAATGTTTCTTTTGCAAAATGAGCTTTCAAAATATGAAGCCAAATTGTTCTAGATTGAAAATCTTTTCTAAAAAATTTTAATGAATTGTCGTCTTTGCAAATTTTAAAAATATTGTCTAATAAATTATTGCATATCCTTGAAGCTACTTTATCGTTAATATCACTCATTAAAATTTTTTATTTAGTTACTAAACACAAATATATAAACAATTTTATATAAAAAACTTTAACATAATGATTTTATGCAACAACAAAAATAAATATCACTTATATGTTACAAACTGGCGGAGAAGGAGGGATTCGAACCCTCGGAAGAAGTTTCCTCCTTCGGTCATTTAGCAAACGACTGGTTTAAGCCTCTCACCCACCTCTCCAGGTCATGACATTTTATTTGGTAGTGAAGGGAAAATCCTGTCGCTACCAGGTGAGATGTTTATAGCATTCAGCTTTAATTTTACCACTCTTAAATTTAACAAATTTCTCAATAGTCGAGACTCATAATCGAGATATACCAGTCGAGAATTAATCGAGTTTTTTTTTAATTTTTTATGTTGATAAATAATATCTCTAGAATTGTT
>JGI26238J51125_1000068_pt1 | contig 36749 bp, 30 predicted proteins | sample SaaInlV_100m_DNA_FD_51125 | JGI IMG/M metagenome (IMG submission 51125) | reverse complement strand
TGCCAAAAGCGCGTGGGCTTTATCACCCAGCCAACGAGAAAGAGAATTGTGGTGTTGGTTTTATTGCCAATCTAAAAAGTGATTCGTCTCATAAAATTACTCAAGATGCCTTAGAGATGTTAACTCGTATGGATCATCGAGGTGCCTGCGGATGTGAGGCGAATACTGGTGATGGTGCCGGAATATTGACAGACATTCCGCATGATTTTTTTATAGAAGAGATAAAAACCCTTTTTGGGGTTAAAGTGTCTGCAAGTAATTATGGTGTAGGCAATATATTTCTACCTCAAGATAAAAAAGAAAGAGAGCTCTGCATTTCGCTGGTTGAAAAAACGATCAAAGACGAAGGACAAACTCTTATTGGATGGCGAGATGTTCCTGTTGATTCGAAAAAAGCGAATGTTGGCGACACTGCTCGTGACTCTCAGCCCAATATTAAACAGTTAATAATTCAAAACTCTCAAAACTTAAATCAAGAGAGTTTTGAGGGCATTCTTTATGTTATTCGTAAAAATATTTCTCAACTTATTAGAACTGACGAGTCAATCTCTCAAGCTTTACTTTTCTATATTTGTAGTCTATCAACGAGAGTAATCATATACAAAGGTATGCTAATGGGGTCTCAATTATTAGACTTCTACAGTGACCTCAGTAATCAGAAATTTAGTACCTATTTAGCCATGGTNCATTCTCGCTTTTCAACCAACACCTTTCCTTCTTGGGATAGAGCGCAGCCATGTCGATTCATGGCNCATAACGGTGAGATCAATACTCGTCAAGGAAACTATAACTGGATGAGAGCTCGTGAAGGCGTCCTCGAAAGTGATATTTTTGGTGACAATTTACCCAAAACCTTGCCTGTTATTGAAACTGAAGTTTCTGACTCAGGAAGCTTTGATAACGTTCTAGAATTTTTATTAATGAATGGACGCTCTCTTCAAGAAGCCATATTGATGATGGTTCCTGAAGCTTGGCAGAATGATCAAGAAATGAGTGCTGAGAAAAAAGCCTTTTATGAGTATTTTTCAAATGTGATGGAGCCATGGGATGGTCCTGCATCCATAGCTTTTACTGATGGACGCTATATTGGAGCTGTTCTTGATAGAAATGGTCTTAGACCATCACGATACTACTTAACGCATGATGATAGAGTTATCATGGCATCAGAGGTTGGTGTTGTTGATGTAGAAACTAATAACGTCAAAACTAAAGGCAGACTTAGACCTGGAAAAATGTTTCTTGTTGACTTTCAAAAAGGTCAGTTAGTTGATGATGATGAAATAAAAAATAGCTTTGCATCAAAAAACCCATACAGTGACTGGTTAAAGAATCAACAAATAGCTCTGTCGGATCTTAAAATTCAGGGTGATTCCAAAGGTTTTTATCCAGATACTCTAATTAACCGTCTTAAGGCTTTTGGTTACAGCACTGAAACACTTCAATTCATGTTGTTACCTCTAGTTAGTGAGCTTAGAGATCCTGTTGGATCTATGGGTAATGACTCTGCATTAGCTTGTCTATCAGATCAGTCTCGAATCATATATGACTACTTTAAGCAACTATTTGCACAGGTTACAAATCCTGCCATTGACTCAATAAGAGAGGAAGTAGTTATGTCTTTAAGCTGCTCAATTGGGCCTGAAGGTAACCTACTAAGGAATAAAGAAGAGAATGCCCATCGACTCGTAATTGAGCACCCTATCTTAACGAATGAAGAAATGTCAGCTCTCAAACAGTGCGATCATAGAGGCTGGACAAGTAAAACGATAGATATTACTTATGATATCAATGGTAACCATAATCTGAGTGATATGCTCGACTCTATCTGTGAACAAAGCACTCAAGCTATTGATGATGGTCATAGCCTTGTCATCCTTTCAGACAGAAAAATAAGCTCTAATCGAAATGCCGTCAGCACACTCCTAGCATCGTCTGCAGTTCATCGTCACCTAGTTGCGAATCATAAGCGCACACAAGTCGGTATCATAGTTGAAACGGGTGAAGCTAGAGAGGTTCATCACTTTTGCCTTTTGACTGGATTTGGCGCTGATGCTGTTAACCCATACCTCGCTTTTGAAGCATTATGGCAAGCAAGAAGAGATAAACTAATCANCCTTGAAGATGATAATGCTGTGGTTGTCTCATATCGAAAAGCAATCGCCAAGGGTATGCTGAAAGTGATGGCAAAAATGGGCATTTCAACCCTTGCCTCCTACAAAGGAGCTCAAATTTTTGAAGCAGTAGGCTTGTCAAATGAAATCATGCATAAATGCTTTTTTGAGACTGCAAGTCGAATTAGCGGCGTAGGATTTGATGTGATCCAAACAGAATCTGAAGCGCAGCATAAAAAAGCCTTTATTACAAAGTCACTAGATAATCTTGGACACTATCACTGGAGAAGTGGCGGTGAAAAACACATGTGGGAGCCACAAACTATTACCACCTTGCAACANGCTGCTCGTGGGAANGANCAAAATGCGTATTGGGAATTTTCTAAAAAATCTGATGAAGAGGGTACAAGAAATTGCACACTTCGTGGCCTCATGTCTTTCAAAGAAGGCAGTTCAATCGATATTAGTCAAGTCGAGGCCGCTAAAGAAATTGTTAAGCGATTTGTTACAGGTGCAATGAGCTTTGGTTCAATCTCAGCTGAATCACATGAATCACTTGCAATAGCAATGAATCGTATTGGAGGAAAGTCCAATACTGGTGAAGGAGGTGAAGATGCAAAACGATGGATTCCAGATGAAAATGGTGATTCTCGTCGCAGTGCTATCAAGCAAGTTGCCTCTGGTCGATTCGGAGTCACTATTGATTATTTAAATAATGCTGATGAACTTCAAATCAAAGTCTCTCAAGGTGCTAAGCCTGGAGAAGGCGGAGAGCTTCCTGGCGGGAAGGTTGATGAAGGTATTGCAAAAATTCGATGCTCAACTGCAGGTGTTGGCCTAATCAGCCCTCCACCCCATCACGATATTTACTCTATTGAAGACCTCTCCCAACTCATCTTTGATCTTAAACGCTCAAATCCAGATGCACGTATAAGTGTCAAACTAGTTTCTGAGGTTGGTGTAGGTACAGTTGCGGCTGGAGTAACTAAAGCAAAATCTGACCATATAGTTATTGCCGGTCATGACGGAGGAACAGGTGCCTCTCCTTTAACATCAATTAAGCATGCGGGTCTTCCTTGGGAATTGGGAGTAGCCGAAACGCATCAAACTCTAGTGATGAATGATCTTCGCTCGAGGGTAGTTATTCAGACTGATGGTCAACTCAAAACTGGAAGAGATGTTGCAATTGCTGCCCTATTAGGTGCNGAAGAGTTTGGCTTTTCCACTGCTCCATTAATAACNCTTGGCTGCATTATGATGCGTAAATGTCATTTAAATACCTGCCCGGTTGGTATTGCNACACAAGATAAAGTGTTGCGTAAAAAATTCACTGGCAAACCAGAGCATGTTGTCAATTACTTGTTTATGGTTGCAGAAGAGTTAAGAACAATCATGGCAGAACTTGGGTTTTCTAAACTAACTGACATGGTTGGAAGAGTGGATATGCTTGAGATGAATAAAGCCATCAATCACTGGAAGCAAGACTCAATTGATTTAAGTGCAATATTAACTCCGGCTGAAAACCTATATAGAGATGCTGGTACCTATCAAAGTATAAAACAGGATCATCAGCTTGAAGAACAGCTTGATCTTGATTTAATTGAAAAATCAAAAGCTGCAATCGAGAAAGATATTCCTGTTAAATTTGACTCTGTCGTTTCTAATGTTGATAGGGCTGTTGGTGCAATGCTATCTTCCTATGCTGTCAAATATAGGAATGGTAATAACCTTAAAGATGATGCAATTCATATTAACTTTAAAGGGTCAGCTGGCCAGTCATTTGGAGCCTTTCTAGCAAATGGAATTACACTCTCTGTAGAGGGTGATGCAAACGACTATGTTGGAAAAGGACTTTCTGGTGGTCGGGTCATTGTTTATCCTCCTAAAGATTCAACATATTCATCTCAGAACGAAATTATTGCAGGCAATGTTTGTGGCTATGGTGCAACGGCTGGTGAATTATATCTCTCTGGTCAAGTTGCTGAGCGCTTCTGCGTTCGAAACTCCGGCTTAGTTGCTGTTGTTGAGGGTATTGGTGATCATGGCTGTGAATATATGACTGGAGGAAGAGCGGTCATTCTAGGAGAAGTTGGTCGAAACTTTGGAGCAGGCATGAGTGGAGGTATGGCTTATGTTTATAANCCTAANAANACACTTGAAGGGAGAGCTAATGCTTCAATGATTGATTTTGACCCAATGGATAAAGAATCTGTCTCAGAGCTATTTGAACTAACAAAGAAGCATTACCGCTATACAGGCTCAAAAATCGCTGACCAGATACTGAATAACTGGGATAAAGAAATAGTTCATTTTGTCAAGGTCATGCCAAAAGCTTTAAAAGAGGTTCTTGCCGCCCAAGACAAACAACACTTAAAGGCAATTTAAATAGGTATCGCGTCGATTACATCGGCACTAGCACCTAAAACACTATCGACCCCATCACCAATAACTGGTATTACTGAAATAACTGCCCCTGTAACTCTCATAGGAACAGTCACCACTTTGGTAAAAACACATCCCGATAAAAATAGGATACCTAAACTTAAAATAATTATCTTTTTCAAGAAATTCTCTCTAAAACAATAAACTGATACGGGTAGATATTTGAAATATCCTTTGGATGTGACTCAGAACTAACTTGACGCCATCTTGGAGCATCATATTTTGGAAAATATATATCACCTTCAAACTCAGCATCGATCTTAGTAATGTATAGGCGATTCACCTTAGGAAGTAATTGTTCACACAAGCTTGCTCCACCAATCACCATAACCTCTTCTTCATTCTGAGTTAATAAAAGTGCCTCATCAATTGAAGAGACTACTTCACATTCAGGTATCAATATTTTTGTATTACGAGTAATGACTATATTTCTTCGATTTGGCAATGGCCTTCCAATTGAATCATAGGTCTTTCTACCCATCAGTATAGATTTACCCGTTGTGATTTTTTTAAAATAAGCTAAGTCTGCAGGAAGGTGCCAGGGCAGTTGATTATCTTTACCAATCAGTCCATTGTTGTCCATTGCCACTACTATTGATAAGCGCATTAATTAAGCCTGATTGAAGTAAAATATTAGATTATTTTACAATTTTTAAACTCATAGTGTCACTCATTCTAGCCTCATCATCTCCATTCAGAAAAGCTATTCTAGATAAGCTAGGTTTACCTTTCGATGTAGTCGCTCCAGAGATTGATGAAATGAGAAAAGNCAGTGAATCTCCATTTGATTTGGTTAGCCGGCTGTCTAAACAAAAAGCTGTAGAAGTTTCCAAAACTCNCTCTGGACTTATTATTGCTTCGGATCAAGTTGCCACTTTAGAGTCTGGAGAAAACGTTGAAGATGAAATTCTAACAAAGCCAGGTACTCATGAAAAAGCCTTCTTGCAATTAAAAAAAAGCTCTGGAAAAAGCGTGAACTTTCTTACGGGGTTAGCTCTCATGAATACTGATACTAAAAAAATACAACTTCATGTTGAATATTACAAAGTTAAATTTAAAATGCTTTCAGATAATCAAATCTTAAATTACTTATCTAGAGAGGACACCCTTCACTGTGCTGGTAGTTTTAAATCTGAAGGACTTGGTATTGCATTATTCAACAGCATGGAGGGTGATGACCCTAATAGCCTTATTGGTTTACCAACAATTCAATTAATAAATATGCTCGCCAAGGAAAATGTTCACGTCCTATGAGTATTGTCTATCCGCAAGAATCTGGGTCGTTTTCGTCTGACTTAAAAAAAAATTATTGGGGGTCTTTATTTGGATCTTCAGAAGCACTTGCGCTCACAGAGTTTGCAGAATCAAATAAAGGCGTCGTTCTTTATATTGCGAGAGATATTGCGCATCATGATGAAATTAAAAAAGCACTTTTATTTTTTAAGAAATCTATAAAAATTTTAGATTTTTCTAGCTGGGAAGTTTTAGCTTTTGATCACTTCTCTCCGCACCCTGATATTGTTTCTTCCAGGATTCATACTCTATCAAAATTATCATCTATCGAGACTGCAATTGTTGTTACAACAGTTGAAACGCTTTCACAAAGATTATGTCCAAAGGATTACATTAATAAATACAGTCTTAATTTAAAAACTCGACAGAATCTAGAGATTGATTCATTTACCGAAAGCTTAATTAAGATTGGATACAGAAGGGTAACAACGGTAATGGAGCCTGGTGAGTTTTCCTTAAAGGGTGCGCTAATTGACCTATATCCGATGGGTGCTGCTAATCCATACAGAATTGATCTTTTTGATAATGAGATTGATTCTATNCGCTCCTTCGATCCATCCACGCAAAGATCTATTGACGTTATTGAAGAAGTTTACCTTTTGCCCGCAAGAGAATTTGCTTCGGACAATCAAAGTATTAATATATTTAAGAAAAACTATCTGTCTGAATTTGGGAGTACTGATGGCTTTATATATACAGAAGTCAGTGAAGGTCGATACCCTGGGGGAATTGAATTCTATTTACCATTATTCTTTGATAGAACTGATACTTTGTTTGATTACATCCCCAATATCTCTTCAATTGTCTATCAAAAAGGACTGGGTGAATTGTTGAAAACTCAAAGCAATGAATTATTGGAGCGATTTGAATATTGTCAAAACTCACTGGAAAGACTCCCCCTTCCAATCAATAAAGTTTTCTTAGATAGTAGCGATTTTTTTAGTGCTCTTAATGACAAAAAACAGATACAAATACAGACTTCAAAAATACAGCAAAATACAGGTCTGAATTTTTCATCCTCAATACTACCGCCTCTCAAAATTGAAGCTCAGGCAAAGAAACCACTTAACAAATTAATCAAATTCATTGAAAGCTTCAGGGGAAGGGTTTTAATTGTATGTGAATCGGATGGAAGGCAAAGCGTTTTAGTAGATTTGTTATCCTCCTATGGCCTTAAACCTACTCAGTGCTCTGATTGGATTGACTTTATTAATCAAAGCTCAAAGCTCTGTATTACAAGTGCAAGACTAAACGAGGGGGTTGTATTTGAAAAAATAGCAATCATTTCTGAAAATAACTTATTCGGCAAGGATGCTATTAAACAGCAACGGAGGAGACGAGCAAAACATAAAGATTTCGATGAAGCAATCAAAAGCTTAGTTGAAATCCAGCTTGGGGACCCGGTTGTTCATGAGCATTATGGAATTGGTCGTTACCTTGGACTTGAAAGTCGAAGCTTTGATGAAAATCAGCAAGACTTTCTCTCACTTGAATATGCAAATGGCTCAAAGCTAATGGTTCCCATTACGAACCTTAATTTGATCTCAAGATATTCTGGTGCGAGCTCTGATCATGCGCCTCTTCATAAACTAGGAAGTCAGCAATGGACTAAAGCAAAAAGAAAAGCAGCTGAAGCACTCTATGATGTGGCAGCCGAGCTATTAGAAATCTATGCTAAGAGACAATCTCAAAAAGGATTTTCTTATCCTGCTCCCAATGATTCCTATAGTTCTTTTGTCTCAAGTTTTAAATTTGAAGAAACACCTGACCAACTTAAAACGATGAATGATGTTCTCTTAGATATGCAGTCTGATAGACCGATGGACCGCTTAGTATGTGGTGATGTAGGGTTTGGTAAAACTGAAATTGCAATGAGGGCAGCTTTTCTAGCAGTTGAATCCGGAAAGCAAGTAGCTATTCTGGTTCCCACAACACTATTGGCAAATCANCACTACCAGACCTTCAATGATCGATTCTCTAAATTCCCTATTGTTATTAAATCTCTATCTAGATTCCAGGATATGAAGGAACAAAAACAAATCAAGATGGAACTCAAAGAAGGAAAAATTGATATTGTCATAGGTACGCACAAACTTATTCAGGGTGACATTAAATATCAAAAATTAGGGCTAATTATTATTGATGAAGAGCATCGATTCGGGGTGAAACAAAAAGAATCATTAAAAAAAATTCGTGGTCAAAGTGATATATTAACGATGACTGCAACCCCTATTCCTCGCTCTCTTAATATGGCCCTTGGCTCTTTAAGAGAGCTTTCGATTATTGCATCTCCCCCTGCAAAAAGAACTGCGATACAGACTTTTGTAGATCTATGGGATGACAACACAATTATTGAAGCATGCTCTAGAGAGCTTCATAGAGGGGGTCAAATTTTTGTTGTTCACAATGAAATCGATACCATCGATAACATGGCAGAGTCATTTAAAGCACTTATGCCAAATTTAAAGATTCGAATCGCTCATGGCCAAATGCCAAGCAAGGAACTTGAACAAATAATGACTGATTTTTATCATCAACGGTTCCAAGTACTAGTATGTACAACAATTATTGAAACGGGGATTGACATCCCAAGTGCCAACACCATTATCATTAATAATGCACAAAATTTTGGTCTTGCTCAGCTTCATCAATTACGAGGCCGAGTTGGACGTTCACATCATAAAGCATATGCCTATCTTGTCATAAAGTCTCATCAATCTATTACTCAAAATGCCAAAAAGCGACTTGATGCCATTGCCTCACTGGAAGAACTTGGTGCTGGCTTTATGTTGGCTAATCATGATTTAGAAATTAGAGGGGCTGGTGATTTATTGGGAGAAAATCAAAGTGGAAAAATTTCTGAAATTGGCTTTAATCTTTACCATGACTTATTAAAACGAACGATCCATGCCATAAAGAATAATACCCAGTTAGATATTAAAGAAGCACTTACTGAAGAAGTTGAGATTAATCCTGGTATTGCTTGTATTATTCCAGACACCTACCTTCCAGATGTTCATGAACGATTAATCCTCTATAAGAGAATTGCAAGTGCGAATAATGAGGAAGAATTGAAAGATCTTAAGATTGAAATGATTGANCGTTTTGGNNNTCTTCCAGACTCAACAAGTAACTTGTTTGAATCCTCCTCATTAAAAAACTACTCAAATCATATTGGTGTTTTGAAAATTAATATTTACGATGATAAGGCTGAAATTACTTTAAATGAAAAGAATAGTATCGACACATCCAAAATTATTAACCTTATCCAAACGAAACCAACCCAGTATCAATTAAAAAATCAAAATACTATCGTTATTAATGAATCTATGGAGCCCGACATGTCAAGAATTAGTAAGATAAGCAAGCTTCTTAGTACAATCGCTTAGTGTAATTAAATCAATGAAATGATTAGATGAAAAAGAGTCTAATAAGTTAGTTAAATGGCGCACTTTTGGGCGAAAAATACTTGATGGATGGAACGACTACTAGCGCTGCAAAAAATAACACGACCAAGCACCCTAAGATATCTCCAATTAAATAATTCTTAATAAAAACTGTCGCATTGATTTGTTCCATGGTTTCATCTATGGATGCAATATATGAACTAGTAAAGAAAGATATAATGGTATTAAATAATGCAGTAAGAATTGCCAAGAAAAGTAAGTGCTGAAAAACTACTTTACCCTCATCAAAGAAATTTGATAATTTAAAAAATCTCATACTAGCGATTGCACACATTGGCGCAATTACACCTGCAATACTTTTAAGCCATGTAACCTGCGAGAAAAAAAGCTGAGAGTGAATCCAAACATCTGAAAAATGTGTTGCCAATAATGCTGCTAGAACAACTTTATAGTCAAACAATAAGAAACACAATGATATGGACCCTAATGGAAGCCAAATCAGGTTTCCAATAAAAGGATAAGACGGTCCATTAATAAAGGTAGCAAATAAAATAACAAAAAATGTCACAATTTGCGGCTGCAAAAATGCTTTTAGATTATCGTATGTCGATTCATTTTTCCTAACATTTAAAGTCATTTCTTCTCCTACGCTTTTTAAGGTGTCGTTTCGATGCCCCTCACCTTGTCAAATCCTCGATTTTATAGTGGTCTTGGATCTCTCCACTCTTATTAGTTAAAATTAAACAGCTTACAAGGACAACAAAAACTTTTTTGTTGCAAAAAGAAAGTCGTATGATTTAATTTGTTTTAACTTCAGTATCAAAAAGTACTAANTTNAGTCTACTCTAAATTTTCTTAATTTTAATANTATTTTTGAAAAGACAAAATCATCTCTCTCTTATCTTCAGATGATTGATCTGCACTAATAATATTATTTGATGTTAGAAAGAGAACTGCTCTTTTGATAGTGGATAAAGAATATTTTGAGAAGTATGGATCATTTTTAATTGAAGTAATCGTAACATGAGCATTAGAGGTAATATAAGAGAAAACTGCTCTTTCAACTTCCGAGTAATCGCTCAAACCAAGCTCTTTTTCACACTCATCAAGAGCCTGTCTGAGTTGGAATAATCTATTGACTGCTTTTTTCATTTAGTNCCTCTTAAATATTTTTTGAGAATTATAAGTTAAATCACTTAATTTATTNAGTGCCAGTATACAATAATTTTATGTACCAAGAAAATCAATAAATTTCAATGAGTACTTACTTTTAATATACCGAGAACCAGTAACTAAATATTAAATTGTTTCTTAAGACTAATATACTCAATTGCTTTAATTCTGGGCCCAAACTGACTCACAACCCTTGAAGACGCAGCATTAGCAAAATCTGCAGCCCAAGCAAAGTCCTTACCCTGTCCTAAAGCAAACAAAAAAGAGCCTGCAAACATATCACCTGCACCATTTGTATCTACTGCACTTGCTGACACTCCAGCAGTTTGTATTAGACGAGTTCCATCAAACACTAACGATCCGCCTGGCCCTCTGGTAATTGCAAAAGTCTTTGCATATTTTTTTAACTCCTCTGCCGCCGCCTCAATTGTGTGTGTCCCTGTGAAACTTCTAGCCTCATCACCATTACAGAAAATGAGATCAAGGCCATCATCGCCAATGATAGTTTTAATATTCTTTGAAAAAACCTCCACTACAAATGNATCTGAAAGACTTAAGGAGGTTTTAACTCCATTTTGCTTAGCAAATTTCATAGCATCTCTTGCAACCGCAGTTCTTTCACCATCAGTTACTACATAGCCTTCTATGTAGAGCCAGTCCGAGTTTGCTAAAGCTTTTTCATCAACCTCTCGATAAGAAAGCTCAAGACTTGCTCCCAAATTTGTATTCATNGTTCTTTCAGCATCTGGCGTAACCATAACGAGACACTTGCCAGTCACTCCATTGGAAGGCTCTACTTGATGAAATTCAACGCCAGATTTGTTGAGGTCTTTAGCAAAAAAAGCACCTACCTCATCATCTGCAACTTTACCAGAAAAAAATGTAGCAGAGCCAAACTGACTGGCTGCTACAACTGAATTACATGCAGAGCCTCCGCAACTCATTTTCACAGGGATACGCTGTGTCGTTAGAGAATCGATGAGATATTTTTGTCGCTCTTCATCAACAAGTGTCATTAAACCTTTGCCAATTTCATTATCTTTGAGAAATGAATCATTGACAATGACTTCTGTATCAACAATAGCCGCACCAATTCCATAAATATCATATTTTTTCATTAACTTCAAACTCCAAATTGATCAATAAATAATTCATTCTTTCAGTAAAGCTGGAATTGGAAAACTAACAGACTCTTCAGCCCCATCTACTTCAATAACTTCAGTTCCACCGCTGGACATTAGAAATGAAACTACCTCCTGAACCAATATTTCAGGCGCTGATGCTCCCGCAGTTAAACCAATAGAAGTAATACCATTAAGCCATTCATTATCAATATCCTCAACGCCATCAACTAGATAAGAAGGTTTTCCTTGATTATCAGCAATCTCTCTTAAACGATTAGAATTTGAGGAATTTTTTGAGCCGATTACAATAAGAACTTCAGAATTCTTAATAACCTCTTTTACTGAGTCCTGACGGTTTTGGGTTGCATAACAAATATCACTCTTCTTAGGAGACTGAATATTAGGAAATTTAACTTTCAAGGCCTCAACAATTTCATTTGTGTCATCTATTGATAGTCGTTTGGGTCGTGAAAGAGATGTCTCTCCCCTGTTGCAATTCTATTTTCTCAACATCACGTATTGATTCAACCAAGTCTATATTATTATTTTCAGTTGCTTGTCCAAGGGTTCCCTCTACTTCAGGATGCCCAGCATGTCCAATAAGAATAACTTGATGATTGTTTTTTTGGCGACGTGTTACCTCTTTGTGCACTTTTGTAACAAGTGGACACGTTGCATCATATATGACAGCTGAAATATCATTTGCCTCTTTTCTGACCGCTTGCGATACGCCATGCGCACTATAAATGACCACACTTCCACTAGGAACCTCAGAGATCTCATTAACAAATATAGCGCCTTTATTCTTAAGATTATTGACCACGAATTTATTATGAACTACTTCGTGACGAACATAGATTGGAGGTCCATGCTTTATGATAGAGCGCTCAACAATCTCAATAGCACGTCGACTCCAGCACAAAAACCCCTAGGATTTGCTAAATATATCTTCAAAATTTAATACACAATAGTTAAAAAATTAACTAGTGGATGCAGGATGAAGCGCGGAGAGTATTTGAAAAATTTTATTTCGAAGTTCTGAGCGATGAACAATCATATCGATAGCACCCTTCTCGAGCAAAAACTCACTTCTTTGAAAACCTTCTGGTAACTCCTCACGAACGTCTGCTCCACAACTCTTGCACCAGCAAAACCAATTCTTGCATTTGGTTCTGCAATTTGAATATCGCCAAGCATCGCAAGACTCGCAGAAACTCCCCCCATCGTTGGATCAGTTAAAACCGAAATGAATGGTATTTTATTATCCGATAGTAATTTAACAGCAAGAGATGTTTTAGACATCTGCATTAATGAGAAAAGCCCTTCTTGCATTCGAGCACCGCCACTTGCCGAAAAACAAACTAAAGGATGATTATTCTTAATAGCTAAATGAGCTGCTCGNACAAACTTTTCGCCAACAACAGAACCCATTGAGCCNCCCATGAAGCTGAAATCAAATGCTACAGTAACAATAGGCATGCCTTTTAAAAAACCTGATTTTGCAATTAGAGCGTCTTTTTCCTTAGTTTTTTTTTGTGCTTCTTGATAACGATCCTTATATTTCTTTTGGTCTTTGAACTTAAGAGGATCGACCGATTGAACATTTGGCGCTATCTCAACTTGATTTTCCATATCAAGAAAATCTTGAATACGCCTTCTGGCAGAAATTCTTAGATGATGATTACATTTTGGACAGACATAGAGAAGACGTTCAAGCTCCTCTTGATAAAGCACCCTATTGCACTCAGGGCATTTACTCCACAGTCCTTCTGGAATATTTTTTTTAGCATTCTTGCCAATCGATGGCATTATTTTTTCTAACCAACTCATAATATGCCTTAGTTAAGTAATTGCACTCGAGATTTCTTTTGCTAACTTTCCAACCTTGGTGACCATTTTATCTTTATCAGAAGAAAGTTCTTCGACAATAGAGACAAGGGCACTTCCAACAATAACTGCGTCAGCGTTCTCACCAACCTGTCTAGCAGTGTCAGCATTTTTTATACCAAAACCAACTCCGACAGGAAGCTGAATATAATTTCTCATTCGTTTAAGATGATAATTGACAGAATCAATATCAAGATTTGCAGCACCCGTCACACCTTTAAGAGAAACATAATAAATATATCCACTGGCTATTTTAGAAATCTGCTCTAAACGCTCATCTGTTGTAGTGGGAGCAACTAAAAAGATTAAATCAATCTTATATTTATCAAGCTCTTGTTTAAGATCTGANGCNTCCTCTGGAGGCATATCTACAACTAAAATTCCATCAACTCCAGCTTCATCAGCTCTAATTGCAAATGCTTCATAGCCATAGACCTCAATAGGATTGGTGTAGCCCATCAAAACGATACCAGTCGCCNGGTTATGTTCTCTAAACCTCTCCACTATTGCAAAAACATCATGTAAATTAATGCCCTCTGAAACTGCTCTTTCATGAGACTTCGCGATAACAGGTCCATCCGCCATAGGGTCAGAGAAAGGCATTCCTAATTCAATAATGTCAGCACCGCTATCAGCCAAAGTAAAGACAAGNGCNTCACAATTGTCTAATCCTCCATCACCTGCAGTAATGAAAGGAATGAATGCTGTCTTATCTAATTCATCAAGTTTTTTAAAAATATTAAAGATTCGTGACATATTATTATTTCTGTTTACATTAATGAAATTTTAACATAGGGAAACTCTCACTCTATTTAAGTGATTTTTTATTTTGAATAAGAATGAACTGCGTCTACTAAGACTTTCATACTTTCAGGATTAACATCTGGAGTGATGCCATGTCCCAGATTAAATACNTGNCCNGTTGAACCTTGAAACTGATCTAAAATTTTATATGCTTCACTTTTTATAACCTCAGGTGATGCATAAAGTACAGATGGGTCAAGATTACCTTGAAGGGCAACTTTCGAGCCAACCCTTCTCTCTGCTTCTCCAATTTCAACTGTCCAGTCGATACCAACAGCATCGCAACCAGTTGCAGCAATTTGTTCAAGCCATGCGGATCCACCCTTTGTAAAAAGCGTAACAGGTATTGTTTTGCCTTCATAGTTGCGGTTAATTCCAGCAACTATTTTTGACATATATCTTAAGGAAAAGTTTTCATAACTGGCCTTATTTAAAAGACCACCCCAAGTATCAAAAATCATTACTGAATCAGCACCCTCTTCTATTTGAGAATTGAGATAATCAATGACTGTATCAGCTAATACATCTAAAAGTTGATGCATATGCTTCGGATTTTCATACATCAAGCCTTTAACCTTTGAAAAATTCTTGCTTGATCCGCCCTCAACCATATAAGTAGCAAGCGTCCATGGACTTCCAGTAAAACCAATTAATGGAACCCTTCCTCTGAGATTTTTTTTAATTACAGAGACAGCTTCACTCACGTAAGAGAGATCTTTCGACACATCTGGCTTAGTTAATTGCTCAATATCTGCAAGCGATACAAGTGGACGGGAAAATTTAGGACCCTCCCCCTCAACAAAATGAAGTCCAAGACCCATAGCATCTGGAATAGTCAAAATATCTGAAAAGAGAATTGCTGCATCTAAATCAAAACGCTCTAGCGGCTGAAGGGTGACTTCGCAAGCTAAGTCGCTTGACTTACATAGCGTTAAAAAATCACCTGCTTTTTTTCGAGTTGCTCGGTATTCAGGCAGGTAACGACCTGCTTGTCTCATCACCCAAATAGGTGTTCGAGTGACTTCTTTCTTTAGTAACGCATTAATGTAGTCAAATGCCATTATTATGTCTCAAAATAGTTGATTATATCAATTTTAAATTTTTATCTTAAGTTTCCTTCTGACACAAAAAAAGCCACATTTGTGGCTTTAAGAATGAATCAATTTGAGTTTAACGCTTGAAAGCGCCGTAGCGAGACTTAAACTTCTCAACACGTCCAGCAGTATCCATAATCTTTTGCTTTCCTGTGTAAAAAGGGTGACAGCTTGAACAAACGTCAAGATGAATTTCATCTTTACCTGAAGTTGAGCGCGTCTCAAATGAGTTACCGCAACTGCACACAACTTTAATCGTTTGATATGAAGGGTGAATATCTGTTTGCATAGCTTTAAGTCTTCAAGTTTTCAAAAGAGGTGAATTATATACTATCTCTCAGCTGGGGTAAATGTTTTAACACTTAAAGCATGAAGCTCACCACTCTTTATTTCCTCTTTTACAAGTCCTAAAACCAGCCTTTGTCTTTGAAGCAAGGATAATCCTTCAAAGATAGGGGAGACAATAACAGCTGAGCAGTTACAACCATCTCCTTCCATAGCTACTTCTGATCCTTCTAAGCCTGATTCAAGCTTTGCTTGTACTTCTTCTAAAGTCATAATAATTCACNTAATATAATTTAATTAAAAAACTATTTTACTAAATTCATTTAGCTTATGCGCCAAAGGCACCTTTAAGTGCAAAGAAAAATAAAATCGACATTAATGCCCCAGCTGGCAATGTGANAACCCATGACAAAAATATCTTATTAATAACTCGCGTATCTAAAGCAGCCATTCCTCGAGCAAGGCCAACACCCAATACCGCGCCAACCAATACTTGTGTTGTTGAAACAGGGATTCCAGTTCCTGACGCTATGACTACTGTTGCTGCAGCTGCAAGTGTTGCGGCAAAACCACGAGATGGAGTAAGCTGAGTAATTCCAGTGCCGATAGTTGCAATAACTTTATGGCCATAAGTGATCAGTCCAACAACAATACCAAGACCACCAACCAATAATATCCATAATGGGAGCGCACTTTTAGAGCCAATAAGGCCACCACTCTCAATAACACTGTATATCGCTGCCAATGGACCTATAGCATTAGCTACATCATTAGAGCCATGAGCAAAAGCCATTGCCGCTGCTGTAATAATCATAAGCACACCAAAAACTCTCTCCATCGATGCAAAGGAGAAATCTTTGTTTTCATCGGGATTAAGATGTATGTTTCGAATCATTAGAGTCCCAATAATTGCAACAAGAAGACCAGAACCTAGAGCCAGTAAATAACTTGAAGACGTACTAAAACTCAAACCAACATGCTTTAATCCTTTAAATATAGTTACTAAAGAGACTACAAAACCAACTAGAAACATGTAATACGGAACATATTTCTTTGCATTATCAAAAGGATTTTGAGTATCAATAATTAAATTTTGAAGACTCCTAAACAGGATAAAGGATATGATTCCAGCCAATACTGGAGAAGCTATCCAGCTTATTATAATTTGAAATACTTTACTCCATGCAACAGCATCAATACCGACACCAACAGCGCCAAATCCCACAATCGCACCTACAATGGAATGTGTTGTAGAAACTGGCCAACCTAATGACGATGCAATTAATAACCAACTACCTGCCGCTAATAATGATGCCATCATGCCATATACTAATAAATGTGGATCATTAGTAAATAATTCCGCATCTAAAATACCTTTACGAATGGTAGCTGTCACTTCACCGCCAGCTAGAATTGCGCCTGCAAATTCAAAAATAACTGCAATAATAATTGCTTGTTTGATTGTAACAGCGCCAGAACCTACCGATGTACCCATTGCGTTTGCAACATCGTTTGCGCCAATGCCCCAAGCCATAAATGTACCGAAAACAATTGCAAGTATTAGTAATACATTGCCGTAATTTGCAATAATATCCATGAAANTCCTACCGTTATTTAGTCAACATTACTTCAAAACGCGAACCAACTTTCTGGGCTGCATCAGCAGTTTCACCGAGCCACTCAATCGCTCGATAATAGAACATAACATCTACCGGTGGTAATGAAGATTCAACCAGAAATAACTTATTACGAATTTTCTCTTGAGCAACATCAGTATCATGCTCTAAATCATTAACTTGCTTAATCATTTTGTCTACAATTTTTCGCTCTCGACTACTAAATGCAGTTTCTAAAAGCTCATCCAATTCATTAATGGCCACGAGTGCGGCTGCCGAGGTCTTAATACAAAGCTTAGCAAGCTCTAAAAAGTCATCTGCAAACTCTTTCGGAAATACCATTTTGCGCGACATCATTAGGCCAGCAAGGTCTTTTGTAATATTAGCAATAGAGTCTTGAATTAAGAGAACATCTAACAGGTCCCTTCGTGAAAAAGGCATCATGAATGTACTAGGTAAATTCATTCTTAATTTTTTCTTCAATACATCCGCTTTTTGTTCTTTTTTTCCAATTGAGAGTTTCGCTAATTTAGCCTTTTCCCAATCTTCAGAGTTAGCAGCATTTGCAAAAACGCCAAACTCCTTAATACAGGAATGCACTTGCTTCATATGTTGTTGTAATGGGCTTATTGGAGACTTTCCAAATAAACCAGATATATTGCCTTTTTTAGTCAAATAATTACTCCATAGTTATAGGATTGAAATATACCATAATATCTATTCAAAAATAGATTTTACAAGTGGCAACAACCTGTTTTTAATTTGCTCAAAACAAAGCTCAAATGCCTCATAATTCTTTCCATCAGGATCATCAAACCCCATGTGTATAACTTTAGTATTGCCTGGAAATATAGGGCATGTTTTCTTTGCGTTATCGCAAACTGTCACCACTAAATCAAAATCATTATGAAGCAAAGACTTTATATTCTTAGAGTAATATTCATCTCTCCAAATATTATTAAACTGAAGTACTTTCTTTGCATTAGGATTCACTTTGCCACTTGCATCAACGCCACTAGAATAAGCTTTGAATTGATCTCCAAATTTGCTATTAATTAATGCTTCAGCAATAATACTTCGACAACTATTACCAGTGCACAAAACCAACACGTTTTTTGTCATAAATAGATTCTAATCATTAGATTTAAAAACTTTCATAAAAACTACAGCCGCACATACAGCTCCCAAAATAGTTGCAACAATATAAATCCATAGGTGTTCAACATTTCCACTTATAAGAGCTGGCGCAATACTTCTTGCAGGATTCATACTAGCGCCTGTTATNGGTCCTGCAAACATTGATTCGAGCCCAACGGTCAATCCTATTGCCAATCCCGCAAAATCCTTAGTNGCCTTTCCATGAATTGCTGAAGAACAAATAACAATCATCAGAATAAAAGTCAGTATAAATTCAAAACCAAAAGATTGAGAGGCGGTTCCACTTGGAATAGTTGCCCCCAAATAACTCACTTCAGATACTAAAACAAAGTTCTCTTTAAGTAATAAAAAAAGACTTAAGCTGGCCAATAGTCCACCAACTAATTGAGCTGCAATGTAGGGTATAACATTTTTTCGTTCAAATTCACCCATTGACCAGAAGGCAATTGTGACCGCTGGATTGAAGTGAGCACCTGAGACATGTGCAAAACTGTANATTAATGCAACAATAACAAACCCAAAGGTTAAAGCAACTCCAACGTGCCCGATTGCATTAGTGATATCATTAATAATAATGGCGCCTGTTCCTGCAAAAACAAGAATAAAAGCGCCAAGCAATTCTGCAATTAATTTTTTTTTCATCTTGAATAAGTTAATTTAACTAAAAAAATTATCATAATAAAGTATCAATATTTCATCCTTATGACAAATGTAGTTTAAATTTGGAGTCTAAGAACATAAAGGGTAACATTATACAAAAAATCTAAATTAATTATTTCTTAGTACCAAGTATTTCGAGATATAACCTAAGCCAAACTAAAATGAATACTGCCATTATATTAGGTGCTGGACAAGGCACTCGCATGAACTCAAATATTGCCAAAGTACTTCATAAGGTTGGCAACAAGAGCCTCCTTCAACATGTGATTGACTCATCAAAACCAATCGTTGATTCTGTTAATGTAATCGTTGGACACAATTCCAACTCAGTCAAAAATGAAACCATTGGTCAAGAAATAAATTGGGTTCAACAAAAAGAACAGCTTGGAACTGGTCATGCAGTTCAACAGGCAATACCATACATAGATGAGNGGTCGCTATGTTTGATTTTATATGGCGATGTGCCACTTATCAAAACTCAGACACTTCAAAAATTAGCCAGTAGAGCCGAGCCTTCAGGCTTTTCCTTATTAAGCGTCATTATGGAAAATCCCTATGGTTATGGCAGAATTATTCGAGATTCAAAAAATTCCATTCTGTCAATTGTTGAGCAAAAAGATGCGAGTAAAGATGAACTTCAGATCAAAGAAATTAATACAGGAATCATGGCAATCAAAGGCACACTATTAATAAAATATTTAAAAGAATTAGAACCAAATAATTCTCAAGGTGAGCTTTATCTGACCGATATTGTTGAAAAAGCAGTCAAAGATAATGTTAATATTGCCTCATTTATATGTGAGAGTCCTACAGAGGTCATGGGTATTAACGATAAAACTCAATTGTCTGAAGCTGAAAGAGTATATCAACAAGATAAAGCTAATAATTTAATGTTAGAGGGTCTTACTATTATGGATCCAAAGCGTTTTGATTGTCGTGGTAACTTAAACTTTGGAAATGACTGCGTGATAGATGTCAATGTAGTGTTTGAAGGTGATAATAGTCTAGGTAAAAATGTGTTAATTTCGCCGAACTGTATCATAAAAGATTCTAAAATCGGCGATAATTCTAATATATTGCCTAATTCAATTATTGACAATGCTGTCATTGGATCAAATACAAGCATTGGTCCTTTTGCAAGAATTCGTCCTGAAACAAAGATAGGTAATCATTCAAAAATTGGCAACTTTGTTGAAGTAAAAAAATCGTCAATTCAAAATAATTCAAAAGTCTCACACTTAAGCTACATTGGTGACAGCAAAATAGGTAGCGATGTGAATGTTGGTGCTGGAGTCATCACATGTAATTATGACGGCGTCAATAAATTTCAAACGGAGATTAAGGATGGCGCTTTTATCGGCTCTAACAGTCAACTAGTAGCGCCAGTAGTGATTGGCAAAAATGCAACGATTGGTGCTGGCTCTACTATTACTCAGAATACGCCAGACGATAAACTCACACTGAGTCGAAATAAACAATCGACAATTAGTAAATGGAAACGTCCTCTTAAGAAATAAAGTCTGTCTCATAAAGGATACATCTTAATGTTAGATCTACCAAAAAATGTATGGATATTGACGGCTTGTCAATCTTTGTTTATGTCGCTCAGTGTTTTTATAGTTTTTGTTGCAGGAATTATCGGTAGTGACCTTTCTCCAGTAAAAAGCTTGTCAACTTTACCTGTTGCAACTATTGTTGTAGGAGCTGCGGTCAGTGTTATTCCTGTGATAAAACTGATGTCAATATTCGGCCGAAAAAAAGTTTTTTTAAGTGCATGCCTGTATACAATTTTGTTGATTTCTCTTTGTATTTTTTCAATCACTAAAGAAATGTTTTTTCTCTTTAGTTTTTCAAGCTTTTGTCTCGGAGCTAGCGTATCAACGATGATGCAGTTTCGGTTCGCTGCAATTGAGAGTGTTGAACCTGAAAAAAGACCATCAGCAACTGCGGTTGTTCTTCTTGGTGGATTAGTTTCTGCTTTTCTTGGAACCGAAGTTGCAACTTTAGGAAAACATTATTTTGAAACTGACTTTGTAGGGTCTTTTGTTCTACTCGCTTTTCTATTTGTAATTGCATTCATTCTGATGACTTTTTTTCAGCCAGCTGTAAAGTTTAAAGAACAAGTAGATGAATCCAAAAGACCCTTATTAGAGATTGTCAAACAAGGTTCTTTTATAGTTGCTGTTTGTGCTGCAACAACTGGGTATGTAGTTATGAGCTTCATTATGACTGCTACTCCAGTAAGTATGCATGTTATGGATGGTCACTCACTTCATCATACTAAGGTAGTACTCCAAAGTCATGTCATTGCAATGTTTCTTCCCTCACTATTTACAGCAATTATAGTTCGATATATGGGTTTAACTCGAATGATGCTTTTGGGCGTTGTATTATTCTTTATATCTATAATTATTGCCTTTGCGAGCCATGCTCTTACTAATTACTGGTGGTCTTTAGTGCTTCTCGGCCTAGGATGGAACTTTCTATTTATTGGCGGTACAAACTTACTTTCTAGATCATACAATGAGAATGAAAAGTTTAAAGTTCAATCCATTAATGATTTTCTAGTGTTTGGTCTGCAAGCGCTTGCAGCTCTCTCAGCAGGCTGGTTTGTATTTAATTTTAGTTGGGAGGTTGTTCTTCTTTCAGTTATCCCATTACTTTTTATGCAATTTGCTCTTCTATTATGGTGGTTAAAGAAAAAAGATTAATTATGGGTAGTTTTTTTCTAATATAATTCAAAAAATTGTTTTGGAGCTATAAATGTTTGAAGTTAATCCACTCACACCCTCAATTGGAGCTGAGATTTCAGGCGTATCGCTTAATAATGAATTAAACAATGATACTGTCGAGCAAATATATAATGCCCTTATTAAGTATCAAGTCATTTTTTTTAGAAATCAAAATCTTTCACCAGAGTCGCATCTTAAATTAGCAGAAAGTCTTGGAGAAATTGACCCAGGACATCCCGTTTATCCACATGTAGATGGTTATCAAAGCATTGTTTTACTAAAGAATGATGTAAACAATAAACCTGATACTGCTGACTGGCATAAAGATTTGACTTTTAAATCAAATCCGCCTTTTGCTAGTATACTGCATGGCGTCAAAGTTCCTAAGGTTGGTGGTGATACCCTTTGGGCCAGTATGAGTGCCGCATATGATCAATTGCCAGAGGGCTGGAAAGACTATCTAGAAGAACTTGAGGCTATCCATGATATGGGAACATTTCGCAATGATTATTATAAAGAAGGTGGCGTTGAGTCAATTAATAATGCTCTCAAAACTGTTGGATCAGCAGTTCATAAGGTCATTGAGACACATCCAATATCCGGTCTTAAATATATCAATGTCAATCAGTCGTTTACACGAAATATTGTTAATGAAAATCAAGGCCCGAGCGATCATGTATTGCAATTTATATTTCAACATATTAATAAACCTGAGTTCCAAGTTAGGTTTCACTGGGAAGATAACTCTATTGCTATTTGGGACAATCGAATAACGCAGCACTATGCGGTATGCGACTACTTGCCTGGATTCAGGCATATGCAGCGTATCACTGTTATTAACGACAAAAGGGATAATCATAGAGCGCCAAGAGTCGACTTAGCTTAAATGTGTGAAGCCCTGTTTTAAATCCCTTATAAGTTCGTTTGTATCTTCAAGTCCTATACTCAAACGAACTAAATGCTTGCCATCATGAACCCATTGACCATCTCTCTTGTATGGTCTTGCAGTTAACAGGCTTTTATAACCACCCCAGCTAAAACCAAGAGCAAACATTTCAAGTGCATTAATAAATAGAGCAATTTTCTCTGCACTATAAGACTCTTTGAATGTAAATGCAAATAAGCCAGATGATCCTGAAAAATCTCTTTTCCATAAAGNATGTTGAGGGTGTGACTCTAAGCTAGGATGAATGACGCAATCGACAATATCCTGTTTTTCAAGCCACCGAGCTATCTCATTTGCTGACTTCTCATGAGCTTCCAATCGAACTTTAAGAGTTCTTAAACCTCTAAGCGCAACATAACAATCTTGAGGATTAGTGTAATTCTCAACAGTATTGAAATAGTCTGCCAATTCGTCAGCATACTTTTTATTAACTGTAGCACAGCCCATCAAAACATCTGAGTGNCCACAGATATACTTAGTGACNGATTGAATTGCAATATCAGCCCCAAGATTAAGTGGCTTTAGATATAAAGGAGTAGCCCAGGTACTATCAATTATTGTCATAATGCCCGCTTTTTTTGCAGCCTTTACAACTTCTAAAATGTCTTGAATTTCAAATGTATTTGAACCTGGAGACTCTAGAAATATTAGCCTAGTATTTTTAGTAATATAGTTACTAATTTCAGATCCAATATTAGATTCAATATGCGTTGTTTTAACATTATATTTCGCAAGAATCTTATGACAAAATCTTGAGGTTGGACCATAAACATTATCACAAACTANAACCTCATCGCCGCTTTGAGTAAAAGCCATNAAAGTATTCGTTATTGCATTAATGCCTGATGGAAATGCATAAGTTCTGTGACCATTTTCAAGCTTACAAATTGCCTCTTCAAAGGCTTTCTGAGTGGACAAGCCATGTGTTCCATAATCAACCCCTGGATAATTACCCTCAAGAGCTAACTGCATATCCTCAAAATTATTAAATAACACCGTAGATCCACTTTGAATATTCGGATTGACAGTTCGTATTTCGCGACCACCATACTTTTGGGNATAGTCTATCCAGCCAACATCATTACTTTGCTTTGACATATAAATAATTATTTTAAGAGTTGGCTCTCATCATATGAGGAATTGAATGCTTTGTCCAGCAATTTTTCTAAGCAAATAAAATCAAAGAAATATTAACTGACTAACAGCTGGGCAATAGAGTGCCGANTTTGAGGGAAGCTGAAAAAATGCTTCAAGTACGTCACTGTATTTTTTGATTTGCGCGTGGTGAGCAATTTTTTGCCTTTCTATAAATGCTTTAATACTTTCACCCTCGTTTAGAGAGGCAGTTTTAAAGTCTATAATCCACAACACTCCATCCTCAACAAATAATCGATCAACAATAATGGTTTGGGCTGAGTCACTAAATTCTGACTCAACCTCTGTTGACTCTCTGTGCTTAAAAATCCATTCAAAGTTATTATCACGCCTAGTATTTACTAGAAGGCTTAAAATTAAATTAGATAAAGAGTGGAGTAATCTTGTTGGCACCCCCCTCTCTCTTAGCATTGTCTCAATACTCAAAGTTGATGGATTAAATTCAGCATGCTCCAGGTAGTAGTGAACAATAGTGCCTAGAGTGCCTTGATAAATTAAATCAAAAGTTTTTGGGTTGTTATTTGACTTGTCAATATAACTTTCCTCTCTCTCTAAAGGTGGCGTTAATGTTTTATTGCGAATCAGTTTGGGGGCTTTTTCTATCTCTAGATTGATTTGATTTTGAACATTTACAGTATCCAAATTTTTCTCATAATAACTGCCTAGTAATGATAGAAATGAACCGGCTGTAGGCCTTCCATTTTTTGAGATAGCGCCCAATAAATGAACTGTNTCTTTGGCCCGACTCATTGCCACATAGAGGAGCCTCATTAACTCAAAGTGTGATTGCTGCTTTTTTAGATGCTGCAAGTACAAGTATGTCTCACTCTCACTGTCCTCATAGGTTGGCTTAATAGGAGCCAACAATACATTATTATCTGAAAACTCTTGAATTTGCATTAATTGAAGATTNTCATTCCTGCCCTTTTTGCCTAGTCCAGGAATAATGACTGTATGAAACTCCAAACCCTTAGCTTGATGAATTGTCATTAACTTTATATTTGCACTTCTTGATGGTGCATATAAATCTTGAAGCATTGACTCAATCGTTTTGGTATTCAGCACCTGATTTGACTCACAATGATTTAACAATTTCAGAAACTGGGTTTTGATACTTTTTTCTTGCTCGTCTAACTCTTTGTCTTTGCAAAGCTGATCTAATACAAATGAAAAGCGCTCAACAAAAGAAAACTTACCCTCAAGCAAAATAGCCTCTTTAGTAGCTAGGTAAATATGTCTACTCCTATTGATAGCATCAGTACTCAAATTTTGCACCGAATCCAAATTCTTTAATTGATTTAAAATTGTTTGATCTGATGACTGACTAAGAACTAGCAAGTCTTTTAGTCTAAGACCACACCAAGGAGCTCTAAGAATTGAAAGCCATGCAAGCTTATCACTCAAGCTTAGAAGGGCTCTTGTTAGACTCAATAAATCTCTTGTAAAAAGATTCGATCGAAGAGATTCAGTTTTTATTGATTCAAAATTGATATTGTGTTTTTTAAGCGCAGAACTAAGCTCGCCTAAATGAGACCTTGATCTAACAAGGACAGCTACTTCATTCTCTTGGTTATTGAGGAGTGATTCTTTAATAATTCTTACTATTTCTTCTGACTCTTCTCGGCCTTGATTTGGACCAAAAGGATAGAAAGATATAGCGTTTTTTTGTTCTACTTTGGATGCTGGGTCAGACTTTGAGTAATGAATAGAGCCTACGATTAAATCATCATCATTTGGAAAAATTTTGGCAAAAATATCATTATTTTCACAGACAATGCTTTTAGTTGATCTAAAGTTAGTGTTAAGAATCAAAGGTATAATTTTAAGGTTGGCAATTCCACTTTTGACGACCTCAAGAAATATTCCAACTTGTGACTCTCTAAATTTATAGATAGACTGCATAGGATCACCAACAAAAAAAATGGTTTTGCCATCATTCTTCTGCCAACCATCAACAAGCTTTTGAATTAAATTTAATTGTAAATAGGAAGTATCCTGAAACTCATCCACTAGAATATGTTTAATTTGATAGTCTAGCAGCAGAGCAATGTCACTCAACTCCTCACAAGTATCTAGCGCATTTATTGCCTGCAAACTGACTTCAGAGAAATCTTGAACACCTTTTTCATCAAAAATAACTTTAAGCTCTGCAACGCTTAACTTTAATACCTGAGCAATGTTCGTAATAGATTTTTTTGTAAACTCAGGAAAATGAACGCTTGGTAAATTATCTAGATTACTCAGCATTTTTTTTAACTCAAATTCAGAATCTAAACTTTCAATAAACTTCTTTAATTGAACCTTTTCCTCTTTTAGTTCAGCTGGGAATCCAATTGTTACATCAATTTTCTTTCTCCAGGATCCTGAACTTTTAGTGATCAGAATTTCAGCAATAGTTTTCCAATCTTTTAATTCATTAAGATCTGATCCTGGAAGTTTTGAGATCTGTGAAATATCTTCTCTCTTACTGGCCTGCAATAAGCCAAAGAAATTAACTCCAAGAATTTTTTGAGAAGCCCCCCTAAGAGCTTCTAGATAATCAGCTATTAAAGTTTGTGAGATGACTTCCAGTGATTTAACATCCAAAGCACCGTCAATGAAGAACCTTGGGAGCCACTGCTCTCTTTTAGCGAGCATCTCTACTATTAAACGGTAAAACCTATCGACATGATTATCAAGATAAAGTAAGACTGAAGAAACACTTGATTTGTATTCTTCATCGTCTATCAATAGCAAGGTGTTTTCTGCCGCTTGATGATAGATAAAGTCGTACTCATATGAGTCTATTATTGTTCTAGGCGGAATCAATTGATCAAGAGAAGGGAACCTCGAAACAATCAAGTTGGATAATGAGTCAATAGTAATGACTTTAAGGCGTGAGGGGTGTCTTACAAGATCCCAGCCTCTCTTCTTTGACTGCTTTAAAGCTTGTACAGCTAGATTATATGTTTTAAGTTTATGAGGCTCCTCAGGTGGCTGCATTTTTACCTGACTAAGCGCACTTACAATGCGAAGCTTTAACTCGTCCACTGCTCTATTAGTGAATGTCATCACTAAGATATTTTCTGGTTCCTCGGCAAAACCTAGTAATTTCAAATATCTCTGCGTAATCAGCTCAGTCTTTCCTGAACCTGCAGGAGCCTGTACAATAAATGAATCCTCTATATTTAAAGCTTGGTCTCTTTGCTTTTGATCATTCACATTGACTCAGGAGCGTCCACCCCAAGAATAGAGAGTCCATTTAATAATATTTGCCTCGTAGCATGGATCAGTGATAGCCTTGCTTGAGTAAGGTTTTGATCATCTAAAATAAATGTGCAAGCATTATAGTAACTATGAAACTGAGTGGCTAAGTCACGAAGATAGTATGCAAGTTGATGGGGTTCATACTGAATCGCTGCAGATTCAATAACACTTTTATAGCGACTAAGCTCTCTTAAAATGTTTTTTTCAATATCTTCTGTTAATAAGGATAAGTTGGCTTCAGCTAGGTTCAACTTTAATCCTTTTTCATTTACTTGTCTAAAAACAGAGCAAATGCGGGCATNAGCGTATTGAATATAGAAGACTGGATTCTCATTTGTTTTTGATTTTGCCAAATCTAAATCGAAATCCATATGCTGCTCTGATTTTCTAAGAATATAAAAAAAACGAGCTGCATCGNTGCCTACTTCCTTTCTTAAATCCTCCAGTGTGACAAATGAGCCGCTCCGAGTTGACATTTGAACTTTGTGGCCACCGCGATATAGATTCGCAAATTGGACTAATAGAACCTCTAATTTATCAGGATTATGNCCCAATGCTTCTATGGAAGCCTTNACCCTAGGGATATACCCATGATGGTCTGCCCCCCAAACATTTATAATTTTGTCATAGCCGCGATCTAATTTTTCCAGATGATATGCAATGTCGGAGGCGAAGTAGGTGTGATTTCCATTATCGCGAACTACAACACGATCTTTCTCATCCCCGTAGTTTGTTGTTTTAAACCANAGTGCACCGTCTTTTTTATATAGATGCCCAGTATCCTTAAGTCTAGTAATACANGACTCTGAGAGGCCGCTATCAATCAATGATTGTTCCGAAAACCATTTTTCAAAGAGTACTCCAAAATCAGCTAAATCATCTTTTATGCCGCTCAGTATTCTTTCAATACCCGCTCGAAAAATATTCTGAAAATTGCCTTCTAATAAGTCTTTTGCTTTAGCAATTAACTCATCAATATGAGACTCCTTGTCACCGCCTTCAAGGCCATCTTTACAAATGTTCTCAAAAAATATCTCTGAACTCTGTTTGAAGGACTCGCCACTTTTATCAAAAATATCAACGGCAATATCATTGATATACTGGCCTTGGTAACCATTATCAGGAAACCTTACTGTCTCTCCGCAGAGCGCTAAGTATCGCAAAAATATGCTCACAGTCAAAATATCCATTTGTCTGCCCGCATCATTGACGTAGTACTCATTATCAATCTTGAAACCAATATTTCTTAATAAGTTAGACACAGTAGCGCCATAAGCGGCACCCCTTCCATGTCCAACATGAAGTGGTCCAGTTGGATTGGCTGAAACATACTCCAATAGAATACTTTGGCCTTTACCAATTTCTGATTGACCATACATTTCACCCAGCTCAATAATTTCATTTACTATTGAAGTGCTAGATTCATCAGAAAGGAAAAAATTAATAAAGCCNGGGCCCGCTATTTCAGTTTTTTTAATAAAATTGGCTTCCTCTATTTGATTAACAATGATTTGTGCNAATTCAAGAGGGCTCGTTTTGGCTTGTTTTGAGAGCATTAGTGCAATATTAGTTGCATAATCACCGTGACTTTTGTCTTTGGTATGATCTAGTCTTACTTTTGAAGGCATCTCACTGATTAGGCCTTTGTCAATAAGATCCTTGATACATTTTTTAAGTAAGTCTTGTAATTGCTCTTTCATATAACCTTACGAATGATTTCTATTATTTTCTAGGAAAGTATTTTAATCAATATCAATCTAGTCTCAAATTATACTTTCAGCGCCTACTTTAAAGCGCCTACTTTAAGGCTAGTGAGCTTCTTGCCAGTTTGATCCTATACCAATATCAACTTCAAGTGGAATGTGGAGCTTTAAAGCATTTGACATCATTAATTTTATGCTATTTGCATACTCATTGGCCTTTTCAGCTTNAAGCTCAAATACTAGCTCATCGTGCACTTGCATAAACATNTTGATNTCATNATNTTCTCTATCAATCCAAGCTTGAATGTCAAGCATTGCTTTTTTGATAATATCAGCAGAAGAGCCTTGCATAGGGGCATTAATAGCGGTTCTCAANGCATGCTGCTGAAGCATTTTATTTTTAGAGTTAATTTGAGGCAAATAAAGCCTTCTACCTAATACTGTTTCCACATATCCCTGAGATTTNGCCATCTCTTTTGTCTCATTCATAAATTGGAGAACACCTGGATAATTTTCAAAGTAGCCGTCTATATATTGTTTAGCTTCAGTTCTTGAAACATCAATTTGCTTAGCTAAACCGAATGCGCTCATTCCATAAATTAAACCAAAGTTAATAGCTTTAGCCTTCCGACGCTGATCTTTAGTTACCTTAGAAATTTCTGTATCAAAGACCTGAGAAGCCGTTGAGCGATGAACATCTTCATTGTTATTAAATGCTTTAATTAAGTTTTTATCCTCCGAAATATGGGCCATAATTCTCAACTCTATTTGAGAATAATCGGCAGCAAGAATTACGCTTCCTTCATTAGCGATGAAGGCAGACCTAATTTGAGCACCCTGTTCTGTTCTTATTGGGATATTTTGAAAATTAGGCTTTGATGAGGAAAGTCTACCAGTTGCGGTTACAGCTTGATGATAGGAAGTATGAAGACGACCCGTTCTTCTATTAATCTTTTTAGGTAGAGCTTCTAGATATGTAGAATTTAACTTTGTCAGGGTTCTATATGAAAGTATTAGATCAACCAAGGGATGATCCAGTAACTTTAATGCCTCTTCATTTGTGGACGGTTGACCTTTGGCTGTTTTCTTTTTTGGCTCAAGTCCAAAACCCTCCTCACTAAACAAAATTTGTTGTATTTGCTTGGGTGACTCAAGGTTAAACTCATCACCTGCTATCTCAAATGCTAGTGATTGAATCTTAACCATCTCAGCTTTGATCTCAACTTGCTGATTAAATAGAGACGTCTCATCTAAAAGTGCGCCATTCCTCTCCAGCCTAAGCATGACTTTAATCAAAGGGATTTCAATACTCTTATATAACGCAACTAGCTTAGGGAAGGCTTGAAGTTTTATCTCAAAAAAATTATTAAGTTCATTTGTAATGATTACATCTTCACAGGCGTATGGCATTGCCTCATCAATATTCACCTGATTAAAAGTTAATTGTTTTTTTCCACTTCCAGCAACATCTGAATAATGGATTGTTGAGTGGTTCAAATAATGCAACGCCAAGTCATCCATATTATGACGACTTGCTACTGAGTCTANACAATAAGATTTAAGCATGGTGTCATCAATGATTCCATTGAGTTCAATATCCACATTAGCTAAGACATGGGCATCGTACTTTAAATTTTGGCCTATTTTGCCTATCGTCTTACTTTCTAAAATTGACTTTAGGGAGTTCAGTACCATAGATCTTGAAAGCTGAACAGGAGCGTCTAAATAATCATGAGCAACGGGTACGTAATAACTGCTTTTTTCAACAAGGAAAACGAATCCAACAATTTTAGCCTCCATATAGTCAAGACTATTTGTCTCAAGATCAAATACAAAAGATTTAGAAGAAGATAACTTCGACAATAACAATGTAAATTCATCTTCAGCAAGAACTAATGATTGAGTATAGTCATCCATCGATATTTTAGTGTCAATGTTTGGAGACTCTATTGTCTCTTTTTCTTGTGAAGCAGTGTGAGCAGACACTTTCTTTTCATCTAACTGCTTTAACCACATTGAAAAGCCGAACTCTTTATAAAGAGCGATCAATTCTTCAGTATTTTCTCCAGGCTCATCTTCTAGAATATCAAAAGGTAGCTGAACATCAAACTTAAGTTGGACTAATTTATACGAAAGATCTAATAAATCGAAAGACTCTCTAAGCTTTTCTCCAACCTTGCCACCAATCTTTTCAGCATTCGCTTTGACACCCTCAATATCAGAATATTGCTCAAGCCACTTTGCTGCGGTCTTCGGTCCTACACTAGGGACGCCTGGGATATTGTCAACAGAATCCCCTGTTAAAGCTAATAAATCTAAAATTTGATTAGGCCTTACTCCCATTTTTTCTTCAACTTCAGCTTCGCTGTATAGCTTACCCTTCATATCTAATTGCTTAATATTTCCACCAACAAGTTGGAAAAGATCTTTATCGCCACTGGCAATAATTGTCTCAATACCACTTTTAGCAGCAAATCTTGATAATGTAGCAATTACATCATCTGCCTCAACACCCTCTTCACACAAGAAATGAAACCCCATTGCGCGAATAATTTTATATAAGGGTTCAATCTGAATGATTAAGTCATCATGAGCAGGACTCCTATTTGCCTTATAGTCAGGAAACATTTGGTGGCGAAAATTGGAGCCTTTCGCATCAAAGACCATTATGATTTTAGCGCCTTGATACTTTCTTTGTAAATGCTTAATGGCATTCACGACGCCAAACATAGCGCCAGTAGGGAAACCACTATCATTGGTTAGATTCTGAGATATAGTTGAAAAGTATGAGCGAAATAAAAACGCTGAGCCGTCAACTAAAATGAGTGGTTGAGTCATATTTAAATTTTACATCTAAACCAAGTTTTTTGTTCTTGAAAACTGAGCTATAAATTTGATATTTCAAACTTTATATATTGAGTCTGTGTATAAATTGTTATATAAAATATAAAGATGTCTGATGCTCTCATTACCCTCAATAATATAAGCCTAAGTCATAATGGGAAAAATGTCCTTGATGATGTTAGCTTTAAACTCCATAAAGGTGAGTTTGTAACTTTAATTGGACCAAATGGAGCTGGAAAAAGCTCATTAATTAAAATTCTTTTGGGGGTTATTAAGCAAGACTCTGGTGATATTACCTACACGAATAATATTAGACTAGGCTATACACCGCAAACTTTTTCAGCAAATCCATTTATTCCAATCTCAGTAAAAGATTTTCTAACCTTAAATCAGAAATTAGATTCTGAGTTTATGCTGCAGACTTTTGAGCTAACAGGAATAAAGGAACTACTCAAATTACCTTTAAAAAATTTATCTGGTGGTGAATTGCAAAAAGTATTATTAACAAGGGCACTTCTCAATAAGCCAAATGTTTTAATACTAGATGAACCTGCACAAAATCTAGACATTGATGGACAGATGCAGCTTTATAAACTCATTCAGGATATACATCAACAACAAAATTGTGCGGTACTAATGGTATCTCATGATCTTCATAGAGTTATGAAAGAATCAACACAGGTTTTATGCTTGTATCATCATATCTGTTGTGAAGGACTGCCAGAATCAATTTTGAAAGACGAAAAATTTAATGATTTATTTGCTGACCAAATTAATGATTTGATGGCGACTTATGAACATCACCACAACCATCACCATCACCATCACCATCACCATGAACATTAGAGAGCTTTAAAAGCCTTGTAACTGATATAATTCCTTCTTTTTTTTAAGTTAAGAATCATGAAAGATATTATCGAAGAGGCTTTTGAAGATCGGAACCATCTTAGCCCAGACTCAGCTAGTTCTGAAGTCAAAGAAGCTGTCAATGAAGCAATACACTTGCTTGACTCTGGAAAAGCAAGAGTTGCTGAACAAAAAGGTATTGGTGATTGGCAAGTCAATGAGTGGCTTAAAAAGGCTGTACTTCTATCATTTAGGCTTACAGATAACGTTCCTATGCCCTCTGGATTTACCCAATACTTTGACAAAGTGCCATCTAAATATGCCAATACTACTGCTGAGGAATTTCAAGCCTCAGGCGTAAGGGTAGTTCCCCCAGCAACTGCTAGAAGGGGTTCATATGTCGCCCCAAATACGGTATTAATGCCATCTTATGTCAATATAGGTGCATATGTAGACTCAGGAACAATGGTAGATACATGGGCCACAGTTGGATCCTGCGCACAAATTGGTAAAAATGTTCACCTTTCAGGCGGTGTTGGGATTGGAGGAGTATTAGAGCCATTGCAAGCTAGCCCAACAATTATTGAAGATAATTGCTTTATTGGAGCAAGGTCAGAGGTGGTTGAAGGAGTCATTGTTGAAGAAGGTGCAGTTATATCAATGGGCGTTTATATTGGGCAATCTACAAAAATTTTTAATAGGATGACTGGAGAAGTAAGTTATGGTCGAATTCCAGCAGGATCAGTGGTAGTTTCAGGAAATCTGCCATCTTCAGATGGGAGCTACTCTCTCTATTGTGCGGTAATAGTTAAGCAAGTCGATGCCAAAACAAGATCCAAGGTTGGAATTAACGAGTTGCTTCGAGGAATTTAACTATATCTTTTAAGATAATAAAAAACCCGCTTTCAAGCGGGTTTTTTATTGAGTTCATATGATAAATTACCTGGTAAAGATTTTGTATATTAACCCCGCAGCAATTAGTCCTACAAGGTTAGCAGAGCCAAGTGCAGTAATCACATTAATTAAGCTGCCAGTTACATCNCCAGGAAGGAATGCAGCATCAGCGCCAAAGATTATTTGAACAACTACTGCAAGTGCGATTACCGCAACACCTGCTTCAGTTAATTTTTTTGCCCAACCAATTACGTTGTCTAACATATCTTCTCTCCATTTGTTAAAAAGGTAACCAGCATCTCTACCGATTGATGGACTTTTTATAGTATCAATATCATTATGTCAAGTTTTATAGATTGCATTTTTGGGAAAAAAACCTCAATATGTTGCATTAATAGGACTTAACAAAAACTAGAAATATTTCTTTAGACGATAAAAAACCCGCCAATTGGCGGGTTTTTTATTGAGTTAATATGGAATGTTTACTTGAGGATTTGGTACAACAACCCTGCAGTAACTAGACCAACTAGGCCAGCACCACCAAGTGAGCCAATTAAACCCATAAGAGTAGCAACAACATCTCCAGGTAGGAATGCTACGCTAGAACCAAAGATTACTTGAGCAACAATTGCAAGTCCTACAAGACCTACGCCTGCTTCCGTTAATTTTTTTATCCAACCAGATACATTACTTAACATATTTTCTCTCCATTAATTATAAAGATAACCAGCATCTTTGCCGATTGGTGCACTTTTTATAGTAATGAAAACTGAGTGTCAAGTTTTATTGATGAAAAAAAGCCAAAAAATGATCAAAAATGACTAAAAATAGAGGAAAAGTTGCAAAAATACAACAAAAAAAAGGCTAGGCTACTACAGAAAAGAAAATTCCCGTAAATACAGTCATACCAATGTAATTGTTATTAATAAAAGCCTTAAAATAGAGACTATTTTGACGTTTTCTCATTAAGAATTGATGATAAATCATAAAAAATACAATAATTATCAGTGAAAAATAATAAATTAGCCCCAAATTAAAAATATTGCCCATCGCAATAAAGATCAAAATTAACAAAATTTGTAACAGAGTTATTATATTTTGATCATACTTTTCAAACAGAATTGCAGTTGACTTCACACCAATTTTGATATCTTCTTCACGGTCTGCCATTGCATATAGCGTGTCATAGATCAATGTCCAAANGAGCGATGCAAGAAATATAATTCCTGATGCTATGGGCAGTGTGCCAGTTTGTGCGCTATATGCCATAGGCACGCTCATACCAAATGCAGCCCCTAATACTAACTGAGGGAAATTGGTCCATCTCTTTGTAAATGGATATAACGTTGCAAGTCCAACAGCTACAAAGGANAACTGGATGGTTAATATGTTTGTTTGCAGCACTAAAACTAATGCAATAAGAACTAATACTGNAAATAATACTAATGCTGAATTGGGTGAAATTTCACCTGAAGTAAGTGGCCGATCTTTTGTTCTTTTAATATGTTTATCGATGTTTCGATCTGCAAAATCATTAATGACGCATCCAGCAGACCTCATAACGATAACGCCTAAAGTAAATATGAATAATAAATCAAAATCTGGCCATCCATCTGCACTCAAGAAAAGTGCCCAATAGGTAGGCCATAATAGTAATAATATCCCAATTGGTTTATCTAATCTCATTAATCGGATATATGCATTCATAATCGATTTAAAAATTCTTCTAAGTCATTGGGCAATGGTGCTTCAACTTTTTGAATTTGATTGTTTATTGGATTTGTAAAAATAATGGTTTTTGCATGCAAAAATAAGCGATTCAACCCCTTGGCTTTCATAAACTGATCAAAGGCAGCATCTCCATACTTGTTGTCCTGTGCAACTGGATGTTTGGCATACTGAGCATGAACGCGAATTTGATGCGTTCTTCCTGTTTCNATTTTTACATCAACCAGTGATGCACTATATTCACCGAACTGGAAATTTTTTATTGGGTGAAAATGACTTAATGACTCTTTGCCTTTTGAGTCAATAACGCTATATCTAGAGTTTTGAAAAATTGGTGCATCTATAGTATGTTTTTTCTTACTCCAAGTATCTTTAACGAGAGCAATGTATCGTTTTTCTAACTGATGATTTACTAATTGTTCGTGTAGAGATTTAAGTACTGATCTTTTTTTTGCAAGAATTAAACAACCAGATGTAGCGCGGTCTAACCGATGAACAAGCTCTATTGGCTCTTTATAGTAGGATTTAAATGCCTCAATTATTCCGACACTTACCCCACTTCCCCCATGCACAGCCATTCCATGACTCTTATTAATTACCATCAAACCTTTGTCTTCATAAAGAATGGAAGAGTTGAGTTTTTTTAGCAAGTCTTCAGATGGTTTAATTTCTTTATCTGAANACATTCTAATTGGAGGTATTCTAATCACATCTTCAGCTTGAAGCTTATAGTCAGCTTTTTTTCTACCTTTATTTACCCTAACTTCCCCTTTTCGTATAATTCGATAAATTCTAGACTTTGGAACGCCCTTCAGTTGTTTAATTAAATAATTATCAAGCCTCTGCCCAATAGAAAACTCGTCTACTGTTATAAGTCTTGGTGAATCATGAGTAATCACAATCTTAAGAAAAGAATAACTTGTTGAAATTTTGAGTAGTTACTTTGGCAATTTCTGAAATACTTGTATTACGTATCTCAGCAAGCTTTTCTGCAACATAATATGTGTATGCCGGACTATTTGGCTTTCCTCTGTTGGGAACTGGTGTTAAATATGGAGAGTCTGTCTCTACTAAAATTCGCTCCGCCGGAATTTGCTTTGCAACCTCTCTTAAAGATTCAGCACTCTTAAAGGTCAAAATTCCAGAAAATGAGATATAGAAACCAAGATCTAAAGCAGCTTCAGCAGTATGCAAGTCCTCTGAAAAACAATGCATTACTCCTTTTTGGGCCTTTTCTTTAGTAAGCATTTCAATAGTATCATCCTTAGAATCCCTCATATGGATAATCATGGGCTTACCNGAAACATTAGAAGCTTCAATGTGTCTTTTAAAACGCTCTCTTTGCCAATCTGCCTCATCTTTTCTAACATGAAAATAATCTAAGCCAGTCTCACCAATGGCGATTACCTTTTCCTTATCCGCATATTCCAACAACTCCTCTAAAGATGGATCTTTACAATTTGTTTCTGTTGGATGAACACCAGCTGATGCGTATATATTTGGGTGAGCAAGCGATAAGTTATGAACTTGGTCAAAATGCTCCAAATCAATACAAACACACAAAAATTTAGTAACAGATAATTCACTTGCATGCTTTAGCA
>JGI26238J51125_1000058_pt1 | contig 38989 bp, 43 predicted proteins | sample SaaInlV_100m_DNA_FD_51125 | JGI IMG/M metagenome (IMG submission 51125) | reverse complement strand
AGGAAAACAGACGATTAATCTTACAAAAGAAGAGATCGAAGAAACAAAAAATCAAGAAAGATCAGAAAAAGAAAGTGTATCAAAAAACAGAAATACCTAAACTTTACTTAGCTGGAGATTTTTATTATTTTCCATCTATGGAGGTGGCGGTTGTTACTGGTAAAAAAGTAGCTGAAGATATAATCGCTTCTAATTATGAGTAAAATAAAAATATGAAAATACAATTTATACAAATTAGTTGTGATGAAGAAATTAATACTAAAAATTGGAAAGGTTCTGATTATAGACAAGCTGAGGCTGTTTTAAAATATAGACCAGATATTATTATTTTTGAAAAAGCTAATAACAATAAAACTCCCGATATTATTTACAATAAATATTCTTGTAAAAATAAGCCAATAAAATTAGTGCGCAAATATCAAAAATGGTTAAAGGAGAAATCTAAAGAATATGGCGATGCAGAGTCTGAAATTCCAATGTGGGATAATATTATAAAACTATGGAGTGAAGATCATAACATTCTGCTATACAATGTAGATGGTTCTGATGAATTGCGTAGAGAGTTTTTTGAAGTTTGGAAATATATGTATCCTTGTGCTTTGAAAAATTGGCTTTGGTGGATAAGAATATATTTGAGAGAGAAGTATATGACAAGAAATATAAAATGGATTCTTGAGAAAAATAAAGATAAAAAAGATCTTACAATAGCTATTTTCCTTCAGAAGTTTCATTGGGATCATGTAGAATTTCTTTTGAAAAACCCTACTAAGAAGCAGGTATGGGATTATTACTTTAAAAATTTTAAAGGCATAACTCAAGCTAATATTACAGAAAAAATAAAGAAAGAAAATAAAGTTTTTTATAAATACTGGAAAAAGATTTCTGATTTTAGTTGATTAAAAAAATAAAGACGTTAACACAAAATCGTGCTAACGCCTTTTTAATCTACAGTTTTGAGACTAAGTTATTCAAAATGAAAAGATGTAACGAAACCTGTTTCTGTTCTTTCTGATTCAATCACTATCTCTTTTTTCTTAGGTACATATTCTACACCTTTGAAATACTCCATAAATAAACTACCCCGCAGCAGAGCTGACGGGGTATTAGCTTCGTTGTTCGTTAGAAGAGAGTTGGAGTTTGATGATGTATCTGATGATAATCTTTAATACCTTGTTTCTTTACATAGTTTTCAATCATAGTTAAATTACCGTATTGCCCTACGGTATTGATGTAGTAACCATCTGTCCAGAATTGTCGTCCCCACAGAAATGTTTTTACCTCTGGATGTTTTTCAAACATCTTCTTTGCGGTAATGCTTTTGATGGTCTTGACCATTCCTGAAATCCATATGTTTGGAACCGTTTGTATTAAAAAGTGAACATGGTCTTCGTCTATACCAATTTCAAGAAAATTGTATTCGTAACGAATTCCTAGTTCCAAACATATTGATTTCAGAGTTTTTTGGTTTTCTTCGGTAAAAACCTTTCTTCTGTACTTTACTGGACAAACTAGATGAAAGATTATTAAGTTTTTATTATGTGACTTAAGAATGTGATCTACCATATAGAGTATGATATATCATTTGGAGTGGGTACGCTCGTAGCAGAGCTACGAGGTAAAATGAGAATTTAACAAAAGCTCAATTGTTAGAGATTGCTCGTGTTTATTTTCGTCAAAAAATTTCGCAAGCTCAACGAAGAAATAACATCGAGCTGCTTCTTGAAGTGATGAAAAGAAGTACAGGTGATTACCAAAGAGTTTAACATTTGCCTCTGCTTTTTTCTTGCCAACAATATTAGGCGCGGCAAGTTTCCTGAATTTTTCATAAATCCTAAAAACAGCAAGAGTGTGGAGATAGCGACTTCTTAAATTCTTCGTTTGTTTAAGCGCTTTTGCAAAATTTTGTTGATGAGAATACATAACTTCGTTTAAAACATAGCGTGTATCATGTTACTTCAAAAGTTTATCTACCGACACATCAAGTGCATCTGCGATTTTTTTAACTGTATCAATTGTCGGATTTGGCGTATCTCCAGATTCAATTTTAACAATAGTCGGAAAAGACAAATCCGCCGCTCTTGCTAATGCTTCTTGTGACATTCCCCTTTCTTGTCTGTATCCCCTAATTGTTTTATTTATCCCCGATTTATTTTTTGACATACTTATATAAGTTTATATATAATAGTTTATAAGTTAGTGTATATGTATATAAATATAATACTACAATGACAAAATATTTTCTATACGCGCGCAAAAGTACAGATGTTGAAGACAAGCAAGTCAGTTCTATTGAGGATCAGCTCGCTGTGTTACGCACGCTTGCAAAAGATGAAAAATTAATTATCTCGCAAGAATTTATTGAACGACAGTCAGCAAAGAAGCCAGGTCGCCCTGTCTTTGATGAAATGCTTTCTTTAATTGAAAAAGGTGAAGCAGATGGAATCGTATGTTGGAAACTTGACCGTTTAGCGCGCAATCCAGTGGACAGCGGACGCGTAAGCTGGCTTTTACAAGAAGGTGTCATACAACATATCCAAACGCATGATAGGAGTTTCTATCCAACAGATAATGTTTTAATGACAAGTGTAGAATTTGGAATGGCTAATCAGTTTATTCTTGATTTGAAGACAAACACTAAACGCGGGCTTCAAGCAAAAGCAAAACGCGGTGATTATCCAGGTCTTGCACCTATCGGTTATTTAAATGACTCGCGAATAAAGCTAGTTGTTGTTGATAAAAAGAAATCTAAAATAGTAAAGCAAGCTTTTGAACTCTATGCTGAAGAAAATTCACATTTAGGAAATATTTCTGATTTCTTTTTCAAAAACAAAATTAAAACCAAAAGCGGAAAACCAATTCCTCGTGATCAAATTTCTTATCTTTTATTCAATCCATTCTATATCGGATTATTTCGCTACGCTGGAGAACTTTATGAAGGAAATCATAAACCAATTATATCAAAAGATCTTTTTGATAAAGTTCAAGCAGTTTTGAAAAAGAAATGCCGACCAAAGAGTACTGGAAGCGAACCACAAGCTCTGTGCGGTCTTGTACGATGCGGTTCGTGCGGAATGATGATAACTGCCGAGCATAAGTTTAAACATCAGAAGAACGGCAATGTTCACGAATATGTATATTACCGATGCACGAGGAAAAATAAGAAAATAAAATGCGCAGAGCCAGCGGTCCGCGAAGAAGTGTTTGACTTACAACTTACAGAGCTTCTCAAAAAATATATTATGCCGAAAGAATGGACTGAGGAACTTTCAAAGAAAGCTGACAAAGACGAACGAGAAGCTATCTATTCTACTGGCAAACACGCTCAAGAATTGCGAAGTGAAATACAAAATGTCTCTCAAAAACTCCAGCGACTTCTTGACGCATATCTTGACCAAGATATTGAGCAAGAAATTTATCGCTCCGAGAAGGCAGAACTTCTCTCTCGCAAGAAGTCACTGGAGGAGAAAATCGGCAATTTGGAGCAAGGGGCGATTGCTTGGGTTGAACCTCTTCGCAATTGGATAAAAGACGCAAAAACACTGAATGAAATGGACGAAAAGGTTTCCCTCCCCCTCAAAAAACAAAACCTTCAAAAAATCTTCGGGTTGAACCCCGTCGGAATTAAAATAGGTCTTACTCTTTCCGTGCGCAAAGCGCGCGGTGTAGCGAAAAAACAATGGGCCATCGTTACGGACGCACGTCAAAAAGTCGGGAAAATAGAAACTTGTCTGATTGTGGAGCCGAAGGGCAGGATTGAACTGCCGACCTATTCGTTACGAGTGAATTGCTCTACCAACTGAGCTACTTCGGCAAACCTCTGGAGCCGTCGCGCAGAATTGAACTGCGGACCTCACCCTTACCATGGGTGCGCTCTACCAACTGAGCTACAACGGCTTAACAATTCAAAGTATATCGTAAATCCAACTTTTTTGGTATGGTATAGTTTACATATATATGATACCAAACCTTAAAACATGGGTTGAGATAGATAAAAAGGCAGCTTTGCACAATGTAAAGACTATTCGCTCTATCCTCAAGAAAAAGACCAAAATGTATGCTGTGGTTAAATCCAATGCATATGGGCATGGTCTGCGAGAATTCTCACTTATAGTCAATGACAAAGTTGATGGTTTTTGTGTGGACAGTGTCTATGAAGGAAAGACACTTCGCTCTGTAGAGATCACAAAACCAATCTTAGTACTTGGTCCAACGCTTTCAAAAGAAGAAATTCAAATAGCTACAGAGAATAATCTAGAGATTACCGTCTCTACTTTTGAAACACTTAAACAGGTCGCCAATATAAAGGACAGTCCTTTTTTTCATATAAAAGTAGATACAGGGATGCACAGGCAAGGATTCTTCCCAAATGATATACAAAAGGTTATTGAGCTTATAAAAAGCAATGAACTAAGTGGAAAACTAAAGGGCGCTTATACGCACTTTGCATCTGCGAAAGATGTTACTTACCCCCACTATACGAACGAACAGATTGAAGAATTTAAAAAAGTCCAAACGGTGTTTAAAAGGTTTGGTCTTGGAAAAATAATGTTCCATGCGTCTGGTACTGGAGGCACACTCCTATACCCACAAGCACACTTTGATATGGTGCGTGTTGGTATAGGGCTTTATGGCTACTTTCCGTCCAAAGAAAGCAGAGCTCAACACTCACTTGTGCTTAAAAAGGAACTTGTGCTTAAACCTGTACTAAGCTGGAAGACTAAAATAAGTGAAATAAAGAAATTAAAAAAGGGTGATTATGTTGGTTATGATATGGCAGAAAAGATGGAAGAGAATACAACTGTCTCAATGATACCTATCGGATATTGGCATGGCTTTGCAAGAGCGCTTTCACACAAAGGGCAAGTGCTTGTAAAAGACAAAAAGTGTAAAATCGTTGGATTAGTGTCTATGGATTTGATAATAATTGAGTGCAATAGCGCTACCACGCGCGTGGGAGACATAGTAACTTTAATCGGTAAAAGCGGTCTTGAAACTTTGACAGCAGACGACCAAATGGACATAGCTGATACTGTGATCTATACATACGAAATACTTACTACTATAAATCCACTTATAAAAAGAGTGGTGGTTTAAAAATTTTACAAAAAGAAACACCCTCGCTCTCTAAATTAAAGTTATACTAACTTCAATATCGAAAAACGAGGGGTTGTTAGTGTGAGGTCTAGGCACCTCTATCTTTTCTATTGCCTAGAAGTAGTCTTTGCCTGTTTTCTTCTCTTCAGATTTGTTACCGCACCGGCAGTCGCCATATTTGCGTTCGTTACTTCCAAAACCGTGAACTGACTTGTTGTGTCCATAATTGCTTTCAAAAAGACATTCATAATTTTTACTCCATTTTAAGATTAAATACAGCAAAATAAAAAATCTTACAATGTTACAAAAAACTATACTTCTTTAAAAAACATCATCCACTGATATACCTACCTTCTAGCATTTTACTCTTAAATCAGATGGGCACCTCCTTTCACAAAAGTAAGGGGAGAAGCTCCGCACAGAGTAGTGGCTAGACACCTGCTCTGCACGAAGCAACCCAACAGATAAATCTTTAAAACCTACAAGTTATACCTGACACAGGTATAAGAAAACACGACATTAAACTAATTTGTACTTCTAATTTAAGTGTAATCAAGATACATAAATATGTCAATGATTTATCCACATATGTTGAATTTAGTAGTTAAAAATGGTATTTTTTGTAGGTATATGTCGGCGTAGCTCAGATGGTTAGAGCACAGCACTCATAAAGCTGAGGTCGGAGGTTCGATTCCTCCCGTCGACACAAACGAGACAATGTTAATATTTTTTGTTACAATACTTCTCGTATGCGGTCGTAGCTCAACTGGTTAGAGCACTCGCCTGTCACGCGAGAGGTTGTGGGTTCAAGTCCCATCGACCGCGCAATAGAGAAAAGCCCCTTTCAGGGGGCTTTTCTTATGCGGTCGGTGGGACTTGAACGGAACTTTTGCGCCGAAAGATAAAGCAAAAGTCCGTGGTTTCAAAGGAGAATATTTTCTATATCGCTCTGCGATTGAAAATGTTTGGATGAGAAAAAGTCCCATGTGCGGAGCCTGGAATTGGTCACGAATCACTAAATATTTTATTTCGTACCTCATAAAATACTAAGTGTTCTCGACCCCGTCTCACAAACGTGCCACTGGCACGTTTCTTCCGACTTGCAATTCCAGGCTTCGCACAATAGAGCAAAAACAAAGAGGTGCTAAAAAGCACCTCTTTGTTTTTGCTTGTTGCGGAGCCTGGAATTGCACCAGGGCCTGGAGGTTATGAGCCTCCCGAGATACTACTTCTCCACTCCGCTATGCACAACATAATACCTCAAATATCAATAAATTGCAAGTTTATATAAACTCAAATTCTTCAAAAGCTTGTTTATACAAATCAATAACCCTTCTGACTTCCCTTTTTGTTAACATATAGTCAGTACCGGCATGTGCTATAGCGTTACGTACTTTGTGTGCTTCCCATGCTTTGTCCAGTGTATTAAAATCGCTACGTTCTATTTGCTTAAGCTTCTCACCAAGACCTTCACCCTTATAACCCATTACATCTACCATATCATCAAGCATTGTGTCTGCCTCAAGGATTGCTAACCTCCAATCGCTTTCATTTTCAGATGAAGCAAGATCGACAAGCTTATTCCACCGTTCCCTCTTCTTTTTTGTTATTCCTTTTGCGACGACTATCTCATCTAAATCTTCCTCTTCTTCTCTTCTAATCTGACGAATTCTTATTACTACATATATTATTCCAGCAAAAAGCAGGAGAGCTATAATTATTGAATAAGGACGCATCTTGTCTAAAAAAGCAATGTCACTATCAAATCTGCATGTACTTTTTATACAATCATATATCCTAAGATAAACATATTCTAAATTTAAAAATGTAAGAAATGAATCCATACTTATACGTATACTATATACTCATACTTCGTCCTATACTAAATATTATATCCTCTCTGCCATGATTTGCCATTATCTGTAGTCCAACAGGTAAATCTTTTCCTTCTCTTTCCACCGTCCCAGATGGTATTGATATTGCAGGAATCCCTGTAATATTTGCAGGAGCTGTAAATATATCTAATAAATACATTGAAAGTGGATCCTTCTTCTCGCCTATTTTAAATGCTGGAGTAGGAGTAGTTGGTGTCAAAATAGCATCTACTCCGATAGCTTTCGGATCAAAAGCTTTGTCAAAATCAGACTTTATAAGCTCACGTACAATGTTTGCTTTATTATAATACGCATCATAATACCCAGATGAAAGTACGTGTGTACCTAACATAATTCTCCTCTTAACTTCTTCGCCAAAACCTACTTCACGAGTCTCAAGATAATCCCCCAGCAAGTTTTCTCCTTCTTTACGAAGTCCGTATTTAACACCATCAAATCGTGACAGGTTTGAAGATGCTTCTGCAGGCATAAGAACATAATAAACAGCAAGTGAGTATTTTGTATTTGGTAATTCAATATCTTTCACTTCATATCCTAGCGACTTAATCTTCTCTACTGACTGATTAAAGTTTTCTAACACATCTTTATCTACACCATCTGCAAAAAGGTGTGTTGGAATACCGATGGTTAACTTTCCCTGCCTGCCGGCAAGCAGGTCTTTTACCTCATCTTTTGACTGCAGGACATCTGGAAGTGAAGTTGAGTCTAATTTGTCATATCCTTTTATCACATCAAACAGAATCTCCGCATCACTGACAGATTTACCGAAAGGCCCTATCTGATCAAGCGATGAACCCATAGCTATAAGCCCATACCTAGATACTGCTCCATAAGTCGGTTTAAGCCCTACGACACCACAGAAACTTGCCGGCTGACGAACAGAACCTCCCGTGTCTGAACCTAAAGAAACAAGAGCACCGTTCATAGAGACAATAGCTGATGAACCTCCAGAAGACCCTCCCGATACACGAGTAAGATCAATTGGGTTTTTAGTAACTCCATATGCAGAGTTTTCTGTAGAACTGCCCATCGCGAATTCATCCATATTTGTTCGCCCTATAAATACTACTCCTGCATCTTTAAGCTTCTTAACAACAGTAGCGTCGTAAGTTCCTTTATAATTTTCAAGGATTTTTGAGCCAGCAGAGACCGCTCTTCCTTCGTTTAAAATATTGTCTTTGAGTGCTATTGGAATACCCGTAAGCTCTGTTACATTGTCTTTATTTTTAATCCTCTCATCTGCCTTCTTGGCTTGCTCTAATACATCGTCATAAATTTCCAAATATGCATTTATGTCTTCATTTTTTTCTTTAACATTCTTTAAACAAACTTCGGCAAGCTCTACCGCAGTAAAATCACCATTTACTAAATGTTCATGAGCTTTCTTAATATCTAATTTACTTAAATCTATTTCCATAAATATCTAAAGAATCTTTTTTACTTTTATATAATCACCTTCTCTTTGTGGTGCATTTTCTAAAATCTTTTCCGTATATAAACCACTCTCATGAGGCTCTCCATCTTCACGCATTATATTTATATGTTCACTTTTGTCAGATGTAGTATCTCGCTTCAAGTCTGAAGAGACTTCTTGGATTTCTGAAACATATCCTAAAATAGACTCAATATCTGTTTTGAGTCCTTTTTTCTCTTCTTCGGAGAGCTTAATTCTCGCCAAATCCCCTAGTTTTTCTATGTCTTTATCGGTGATTTCCATAATATGTATTCTACCACACTAGCTTATAAGCTTCATAAACTCTTTTTCATCTATAACTTTCACGCCGAGTTTTTGAGCTTCATCGTATTTAGAACCAGGAGAATCTCCAGCTACCACATAATCTGTATTTTTAGATACTGAACTTGAAACACTTCCACCGACTGCACGTATTTTAGCTTTTGCTTCGTCACGCGACATATTTTCCATAGTACCTGTTAGCACGAAAGTTATCCCCACGAAGGCAAGGCCTTCGTGTTTTACCAAGGGCTTTCCTTGGCGGGGTATTGTTATGTGTTTTAGGAGGCGTTTTAGGAGCCCGACGTTGTTTTTGTCTTTAAACCAAACTTGGATGCTATGCGCTACGACACCACCGACACCTTGTATTGCCTCAAGCTGTTCCTCTGATGCATTCTGTATACTTTCGAGTGTGCCGAAGTGGTCTGCCAAATCATATGCAGTCTCCTCACCTACTTGATCAATAGAAAGTGATATAAGGAATTGCGCAAGCTCTACTTCTTTGGCATTTTCAATCTCTGCAAGCAAACTATCTGCTGATTTATCTCTAAACCCTTCAAGCTCTAATAAATCTCCCTTTTTTAAAGTAAAAATATCATCAAACTCTGAAATCAGATTTTGTTCTAAAAGTTTATCTATAATCTGCGGACCAAGTCCATCAATATTGAAAGCTTTCTTGGATACAAAATATTCAAATTTTCTTTTCTGTTGTGTAAATGAATTTTTATTTACACATCTATATGCCGCTTGTCCTTCTATTCTCTCTACAGAACCATCACCGCCACAAATAGAAACTTTCTTTGGGAATACATATTCTTTTTCTTTCCCTGTACGCATCTCTTTTAAGACCGACACTATGTCTGGAATCACGTCTCCAGCTTTTTGCAGGACCACAGTATCACCCACACGCACACCAAGGCGCTTTATTTCATCTTCATTGTGTAGCGTTGCTCGAGAAACAGTAGACCCAGCGACAGACACTGGTTTAAGGTGCGCTACAGGGGTCAAAACGCCTGTTCTACCCACTTGTAGCACTATATCCTCAACAATAGTCGTAACCTGCTCTGCAGGGAATTTGAATGCTATAGCGAAGCGTGGCGCTTTACCTGTATAACCTATAGCTTCTTGATATTCCCTTTCATTTACCTTAATCACGACGCCATCTACTAGGTAGTCTTCTTTATTTGCTTTGTCTTTCCACTTCTTCCAAAACCCAATTGCTTCATCTATATTTTTACAAAGCTCAAAATTACGATTTACTTTAAAACCGAGTTTTTGTAATAATCCTAATTCTTCAAACTGAGTATCTGGTGCATCACTGTCCAGCTGTGCAATGTCATATATAAAACTATCTAAGTTTCTTTCTGCTACAACTTTCGGATCAAGCTGGCGAATAGAACCAGCAGCGGCATTACGTGGATTTGCAAAAACAGGCTCGCCTAACTTTTCTCTTTTTTTGTTTATCTTTTCTAAACTTTTTTTACCAAGCCATACTTCCCCCTCAGCAATCATATCTATTTCTTTTTCAAGTTTAAGTGGAATTGATTCTATTGTTCTAACATTTAGTGTTACATCTTCCCCCACTTTACCATCTCCACGTGTGGCAGCCGTTTTTAACTTTCCTTTTTGATATTCAAGTACCACTTTGAGTCCATCTATCTTAAGTTCACATGTATAAGTAGGGCTAACATCTTTTCCAGTTTCAGCTTTCAAAAATCGTTTTACCCTTTCGTCAAAATTCTTTATATCTTCCTCGTCAAATGCATCATTAAAAGACCATTGTGCTACCTTATGCTTAACTTTTTTAAATTCTTTCAGAGGTTCTCCGGCAACTCTCTGTGAAGGCGAGTCAGGTGTTATAAATATTGGATACTCTTCTTCAAGCTTTACAAGTTCATTTTTAAGAGAATCAAGGGCTTCTTGTGATATCTCTTCTTTGTCTTCTACATGATAAAGATAACGATAGTTGTCTATCGCTTTCTTTAACTTCTCATACCGTTCTCTTATTTCTTTTTTAATCATATTTTAATACGTCGCTCTGATGGCTCGCTCAACTCTTCTTGGATTTGCGCTATCACATGTATTGTATCCCCTTGCCTCTATTACTGTTCTTGCTGGTGCATCGTATTTCGTTACAGATACAATAGTACAATATGGCTCTGGAGAGAAGTCCAAAGTAAATGTACTTGGCACACCGTATCCGCCACCACCCATATTACCTATAACATTACCCGCACATTCTATACTTGATAAACTTGATGTAGCAAATGCATCTGCATGAAAATCCCAATAAAAAGCACATTCTGCTCCAGTATCCGCAGCATAAAATGCAAACTGTGAATCCCTACCTAAAGATGAGAGTAAAAGTTCCTTTATTGTTAAGTTGAAAATCGCTAAACCAATGGACAGCAAAATACTTGCTATGAGCACAGAATACAAAATCGCAAAACCGGCCTTAGATTTTAATGATTTATTATTTTTTAATTTTATTTTTTGCATTATATTTTACCAGTCTAATATATGTTCTTTTACTGTAAAACTTTTAGTAATTGAACCAGAAGACCATGACAGTGTAGTTGTAATCGCTATTTCTTTTACATTAATAGTTGTCATCCTTACTTCTCTCGTAAAATTTGAATCGTCTCCACTGTCATAACTATAAAAAGCTGTGCTGTCATCATATTTTAATACCGGACATGTCCCCCCTATACACTCATTGATTTCATTATTTTTTGAATCAATCGTGCATACTTTTCCATCAAGACATCCTGTTAATCCGTCTGTCCAAGGATTGTCCTCAAGATTATTTCCATCTCTTTTATTTCTTATAAACTCTACTGCCTCTTGTGCTAAATAAAATGCAGTAATCTGGTCTCGAGCAAACACAGCTGAAGCTAAACCTCTTGACGCTATAGTAATAGGTCCAGCAATAGAAATAGTTAAAATAGCTATAGCTACAAGTGCTTCAATAAGTGTAAACCCTCTATTTTTTGTTTTTCGTAGATTTCTTTTCATTTTATATATCTAATACACGTTGAGATATCGTCGTCTGCAAATTAAATTCAGTCTTAGTCTTGTCATCAATACCTGCAGTTCCTTGGATTATAATAACTACTCTTGGTTGCAGATCGTCTGATGAGGACGTCCCGTCAACATAAAAAACAAATTGTTCTATTGAAACCTCTGGAGCAATAATACTTACAAAAGTGCCTGCTGCTCCACCATTTTCTGACTTCTCAAGAACGGAACCATTTAATCTATAAACTATCTGATCATTCTTATCATCTGGGTCACCGCTTGAAGCCTCAAAAGCAAGTAACTTACCACCATTTTTACAATTTTTTGTACTATCTATATTGACCGGCACAGGACTTGCGTTTGACTCACAATGATAAGTTGTACCAACACGAACATTTCTAGATATACTTTCTATTGCGAAATTAAGATTATTCATAACTGAGTTAATAGCTTGTGCTTTCCTATTTGCATCGATTAATGACAAAAGTGCTCCGACACCTATTAGCATCACCCCACTAAAGAGCGCTACTGCGACAAGCATTTCCACAAGACTAAATCCTTTACTTTTTTTATTATAATTTTTCATCCTATATTTGCCTTTGTATTGATATTTGGCCTGTTGTAATTGTGGTGATGTCCCATTTAGCTCCATTTGGTGATGCGATCGTAATCACTGCAGAAGTATACAAATCGCTTACGGCACTACTTTTGATTATGGCATCAGGATTTGGTCTTTCAAAAATTATGTCTAAATATGTAATATCTGATACTGAACACTTTTGCGAACTACTTGAAACAAGTGTACAAAATTCTGATATTGTATTTCCTTTATTTAGTGCAAATACTTCTATAATTTCAGATGAATCATCGTACTTTTCATTTCTATTTGCGTCTACAAAAAATATATATGAATCATTTGCACTTGAATCAAAATGCAAACCATACCCTACGTTAAAATTACTCCCTCCATCTTTAAATTCCCTTACACTTAATCCAAAAACCTGTGCTTTGCGTATTGAAAGAGCTATATCATATGCAAGGTTCTCAACAGCAAGGGTTCCTGAAAATTCTGAATGTTTTACAAGGATTACTGACATTATTATAGTAAATATAGCCACCGACGCTATGAGCTCTACAAGAGAGAATCCTTTGTTTTTACTGTGTTTCATTAATCTCATAATATAAAATTGAAGATATTAATCTCAAAGAAAAATACCAAAACTAACCCCAATATCAAAAACGGTCCAAACGGTATCTCACTCTTCATTGTAATGCGTTTATCACGTGAATTCAACGAGAAAAATAGCATAAGTGCGACACTTATTAATGCCCCAATCCAAAAAGAATACAGTATAGCACTCGCACCAAGAGAGAGTCCTAGAAACCAGCCCATACCCAATGCCAGCTTTCCGTCTCCTAAACCTATCCACTTGCCACCAGAGAGGAACCACAAAAGAAAGAAGGGTAAGAAAAGTATAGGTCCTGAGAAAAACGGAAGAAGTGTTGGTATAGAAAGCTCTAATGTTGAAAATTCAAAAAACATACCGAGAAGCGACAGACTAGCAAATGTATAAACAAGATCGTCAGGTATTATTTTATGTTTTAGGTCGTATATAAAGATTACAATTAGAATAGAAAATATAACCATAAAATACAGAGATAACAGTAATAAATAGTGAGGAGCAGTAAACAGTAATGCTGAAAACTTAAGGAAGATTCCTAGAAAAATAATTCCTGTCAGAAACTCTACAATAGGATATTGAATAGAGATTTTACTTTTACATTTAGTACACTTGCCAAGCTGAAAAATGAAAGACAATACAGGAAAAAGCTCAAACCACTTTAATTCTTTAGCACATGAAAAACACCCAGACCTTCCAAGAAGCATTTTACCAGTATTATATCTCAATGAAACCACGTTCAAAAAACTACCTATAATTGTCCCGAAGACAAAATATCCCACTGCTATTATAATTTCTAATGATTCCATATAGATTTATTATAACAAAAATCCACCTTAATAAGGTGGATTTTTGTTATAAACTAAATTAGTTTAATAGATATTACGGCTTTAGGTCGTAAACACCGTTTGTTGCATCAACTGCACCAGTGAAGTCTGTACTTCCTGTACATAAACCTGTTGTAACTGCTGCTGCATCAACATCACTCTTAAGTACAGAATGATCTTTGTCTTCAAGTGTTGCACCTATGTGGTAACCTGTACAAGCTGTACCAGTACCAAATGCTGCATAACTATAGTCTACATCAGTCCCTACAGGATCATGAGGAATAGTTGCAATATATCCATCTGCTACCATTGATGAGATGTCTAGATCAGAAGCTGCTGGGTATGAACCGTTTGCATCAAAGTAAAACTCAAGAGCTAATTGTAGTTGCTTAATATCAGAAACTCTCTTTGCATCTCGTGATTTTGTACGTGCAGTATTCAAACTAGCCAAAACAACAGATGATAAGATTCCTATAATAGCGATAACTACTAGAAGTTCAATAAGTGTAAAACCTTTATTCTCTTTTCTTTTCATATTTTTATAATTTATAAATTATTATTTAATAACAAAACGACCTATTTTCGTAGATTTTCAAAAATCTACTAATATAACGTATAGCTTATATTATAGACGTTTAAGACTGTTTCTGAAAGCAGATATGTGGATAAGTCTAGATACTAGAAGAGATGTTATATATAGGCATAAGAACAGCTGCTAGAAGTACACCAACTCCTAAAGCAAGCGCTACAATCATAACAGGTTCAATAAGAGTAACTAGTGTATCTACGGCACTTTTTACCTCTCTATTGTAAAACTTAGCAAGTGTGGTTAAGATTGAACCTAATTTACCGGTCTCTTCTCCAACCTTCATCATTTGGACTACCATATTTGGAATTTCTGGATATTTTGAAAAGGACTCTGACATAGGGCTCCCCGCTTTAATATCTTCTGCTGCTTCTCTAAGCAATTTCTCATATACGGCATCTCCTACAATAACTGCTGTAATCTCTATAGCACGTACTGTTGTTATACCACTTGAAAGCATAGTACTTAAGTTGTCTGAAATTCTAGCAAGATATAATTTCCTATATAAATCCCCCAGAAACGGTGTAGCTAGTTTTATTTCTGAGATTGAATATCTACCATTTTCAGTTTTGCTAAATCTCCAGATAAAAAATGCTCCTATAATAATAAAGATTGCTATAAATACACCATAATTTACAAAGAAATCACTTAGACCTACAACTATTTTTGTATAAATGGGTAACTCTTGTCCAGAATCAAGGAATATACTACTGATACGCGGGATAACCAGTGTAAGCATAAGTACCATTACAGTTATAAATGTGAATACAACAAAAGCAGGATAAATAAGTGCATTTTTTGCTTTTGAAGAAACTTCATAAGACCTATCTAAGTAATCAGCCAGATATGAGAAAGTCTCATCAAGCTTACCAGACTCTTCTCCAGCTTTAACCATATTCACATAGAACGGAGTGAATATCTTCCCATGCTTTTCAAGTGATGTTGATATAGTATTACCAGCCTGAAGATCATCTACAACTGTAGACAAAGCTTTTCTTAATAGCTTATTTTCAGATTCTGCACCAAGCAGTTTAAACACTCTAAGTGCTGATACTTGTGACTCAAATAATGTTGCAATCTGACGAGACAATATAACTATCTCTCTATTTGAGACTCTGTCAAAGAAAGCCAGGTCACGCTTAAGGAATGTCTTTTCTGCTGCAGAAGAAATTGATGCAATCACAAGACCTTGTCTTTGCAATGAGTTTATAGCGACATCTTCATTGAGAGCTTCTATGCTACCCGCTGTTTCATGTCCTGTTTTGTCTATTGCTGTGTAATTAAAAAGCATAATAAATCATTAATATATGTTCTATACAAGTTGTTCTAGCATTTTTGGATTAAGAGAATGAGCTTTTGCATCTTCTATAGTAATCTCTCCACGTCTTACAAAATCAGCAAGCCCTCTGTTCAGGTCAACCATACCGTCATTCATACTTGTCTCAATAACTGTGTTTATCTCATGTGTTCGTTTTTCGCGAATAAGATTTGCAACAGCCTTATTGTTTATCAGGAGTTCATATACTGGTATTAGACCACCAGATATCCTAGGAACAAGACGTTGTGAGAATATTCCAGTAAGTGATGAAGCGAGTTGCATTCGGATTTGGTCCTGGCCGTTTTCTGGGAAAGAATCTATAATCCTATCTATTGTTTGCGCAGCGTTGTTTGTATGAAGTGTTGAGAATACCAAATGCCCAGTTTCTGCAGCTGTGACAGCAGCTGAGATTGTTTCTGGTCCTCGCATCTCACCAATCATAAGAACATCTACGTCCTGACGAAAGACTGATATCAATGCAGTATTAAAATCTTTTGTGTCTATCTTAACCTCACGCTGATCAATCATAGACTTCTTTTGTTCAAAGACGTTCTCTATCGGGTCTTCTATTGTCACAATGTGCTCTGCTCTACTTTTATTTATTAGCTCAATCATTGAAGCGATTGTTGTTGTCTTACCTTGCCCTACCGGACCCACAACGAGGAAAAAGCCTTGCTTCTTTTGGGCAAATGTCTCAAGTATTGGAGGTAAATTAAGCTCTTCTAGAGATTTAATCTGTTTATGTATAAGTCTTAGAGCAATACCTGCACTCCCCTGCTGAAAGAAACCATTTCCTCTAAATCTCTGATCTTCTTTATGACTATAAGAAAAATCTACTTCTTTGTTTGCTAAGAATTCTTCGTTCTGCTCTGGAGTAAGTAATTCTTTTATAAACCCTAGAGTATCTTCTTGAGTTAGTTTTTTTCTTTTTAGAAGAGGCACCAAAACTCCATTTACCCTTATTGTAGGGTTATTGTCATTAGACAAATGTAAATCAGACGCTGCTTCTTTTGCAACGATTTCTATCAACTCATCTAATTCTTTTTTGTAATTTGTTATCTGCTTTTCCATAATTTAAGTTTTATTATGATTTTTTATAATCTCCTCTACTCTATTTAACACTTCAGATGGTATTGTATTAGCTTTTATAATATAGTCATCAACTTCGTATTCTTTTGCTTGTTCTACATAAGACTCTTCTGACTGATTGGTAACCGCTACAAGTACAGCATCTTTAGCTAATTTTTCCTCTCTAATGGCCTTAATAAATTCTATACCTTCCATATTTGGCATTATTATATCAAAAAGTATTGCTATAGGATTTAGCCCATTTCTTAACTTTTCTAGTGCAACTATAGGGTCATTATTTGCATCAATATCAAAACCACGCTCTTTAAACTTGACCACGTACATATCAAGCATAAAGTTATCATCGTCTACAATCAATACCGTATCTTTTTTATCTACATTTTTCATTATTATAAATAATTATACTATCTTTTAATCTAATGTTAATGCCTCTCCGCCTAAAGTGTTAATTTCACTAAAAGGAATTTCTTTGTTGAATGCTTTTATTATTGCATCTTCCTTCATTGTAAACATTCCATTTGCTCGTGCGATTTTTTTAATCTCACTTTCTGATGGATTTTTGAGAATTACCTCTTCAATCTCTTTATTTATATCGAGTATCTCGTATACTGCCGTTCTGCCTCTTGTACCAGAAGGACACTCTTTTGTAGGCTCAATATTATACAAAGACTCACTTGTAGGAATCTCTTTTTTATATTTCTCTGGCAAGTCAGCAAACTGTTTATCAATCATTGCTCTAAAACCTCCTTCAACTGGGACCGGGGTACCACTACCTGGGCAAAGTTTTCTTACAAGACGTTGTGCAATTGCAATAACCAGAGTTGGTGCAATAAGAAACGGATCGACGTCCATTTCAATAAGCCTTGGTATAACACCTAGCGCATTGTTAGTGTGGATTGTTGAGAGAACAAGGTGTCCAGTCAGCGCAGCTTGCACAGCAAGCTGCGCTGTTTCCTTATCTCTAATCTCTCCTACCATTATTATATCGGGGTCTTGACGGAGAGTTGTCCTAAGTCCATTTGCAAAGGTATATCCTATCTCTGGCCTAACCTGAGACTGACTCACACCGTCAATATTATACTCAACTGGATCCTCAAGAGACAGGACGTTCTTTGTCTCTCTGTCCATCTCATTTAGCATCGAATAAAGCGTTGTTGATTTACCAGAACCTGTCGGCCCTGATATAAGAATAAGTCCAAATGGTTTTTTGATTGCTTTTCTTATAACACTCAAGTTTCTCTCGCCAAGCCCCATTTCTTCTAATTTCCATATACCCTTTGCCGTGTCCAATATTCTTATCACAACCTTTTCTCCATAGTATGATGGAAATGTTGAAACACGAAAATCAATCTTTCTGTCATTTATATTTGCAGAAAAACGACCATCTTGTGGCTTTCTTTTTTCATCAAGCTTCATAGAAGAAAGCACCTTTATACGAGCTACGACAGACTGATGGATTTTGGCAGGGAGCATAAGGTTCGTCTGGAGTGTGCCATCTACTCTAAATCGTACTCTTACCGCCTCGCCCATATGCTCAATATGAATATCAGAAGCGCTACCCTCAACAGCATACCGCACGACATTGGCGACAATCCTAGTTACTGGAGCATCTTCTTTTATTACAGGTTTTTTAGGTTCACTTTTACCCTTCCTTGTCGTTGCGTCTTTTTGTTCTCTAACGACTTCTGTCTCTAGCTCTGTTATCGCTTTATTTACTTGCCCAGAAAAACCCTTATACATCTTTAAGATATTGTTGAAATCAGTTTGTGAGATCAGATAAACCTTAAAAGGCATCTCTATCTTAGAAGATATAAAATTAAGAGCATCAAGTGCTTCTATATTGTCTGGATCAATAACACCCACCTCTAGTATGCTGTCTTTTATTCCAAGTGGGACGATTTTATAATGCAAAGCAGATTCTTCTGGTATATATTTAAAGATTTTAAAAGGTATCTCTTTATTTTCTAATCTCCATACTGGTACGTTAAAATACTCGCCCTTTGTAATGAGCGTCTTTTCTGAATCAATACCTCGTTTATTTAAAACTGTTTCTATAGTCTCACCAGCATTTTTTGCCTCTTCTTTTATTGACGGAATGTCATTCTTATTGATTATTTTTTTTTCTGCTAATACTGATAGTATATTCATATTGAAGTGTCTACTTATTCTATTTCAATCACTGACCCTGTGAGTATGCCTGTGTTAGCTGGCGCAAATGGATTCTCTCGTCCGACCGGCTCTGGTACTATATCCTGACCAAAATCTCTTAGACTCTGAAACACTTGATTAGAAAAAATATCATCGTCAAGCTTTATCAGACGAAGGTCAATCAAAATAGAGAGAAGGTCGGTTTCTAACACAGTATTATCTGTTCCTTTTACTTCAGAAGTAAGTAAACCCTCATCAGTTTTGTCTATAAAAAGAGTATACGCAAATCCTGCAATAGCAAAAATTATTACTCCTAAGATTATGTTTTTATATTTTTTAAAAATTCCCATATAATAAAATTATTACTTTAGCCAATATGTTTGTAAGCTTATAACATATTCATATATATGTTCACCGTCTTTCTTGTCGTCTCTTATAATAAGTGGTGTGAGTGAAACCTCTCTAATGTCTACGATTCTAAGACTACTCTCTAAGTCCTTTACAAAAGAGATCAGGTCTTTGTATGAAGCCGTAATAGAGAACAAAAGCTTAACTGACTCATGAAGCTTACTGCTCGGACCTATAACTCCAGATGCCTTACTTCCTTCTCTGTCTACACTTACATTTTTTATACGCATACCATACTTTGATGCTATGTTATCAATATCAAGTACAAGCCTTACATTATCAACATTGTCTGGCAATAATTTAGCCAACTTGTTGATGTCGTTTGTTAGAAAAGTATTATAACGCGCAAGCAACCTGTCTCTTATTTGTTGAAGCTCTTTTGACTTGTCTAATGCTTCATTAAACTGATCTCCATCTGCAAGAGTTGTCTTTATACTGGTATAGGTCGGGTCTACATACATAAAAAATAGGCCGATTGAGAGAATTATGAACAATGCTGGGAATGTTAGTTTAATCATAATATTATAGGTTATTATCCTCTACCTCTGCAGGAGCAATTGGTATAAAGTTCTTATACAAGACTAGCTGAGGATTTACAAAAGCTACAAAATTAAATACCACATTACCTTTATTGTCTAAATTCAAATTAGAAAAAATAGGCTCTTCTATAAATTTATTATCACTAAATACATCTGACTGAAGCGCAACAGAACCAAAACTTGATGCTTTTCCGTCCATAACAATACTTACTCGACCTGTCTCGTCAGTTTTATAACTAAAGTTATCAAAACTTATACTTTTTAATGTTATGCTCTCTAACAAATCAAACAATGACGACACCGTCTGATGGTTGTCTAAAATGCTATTAGAAGCTTCTATACGATCGTCAAGGCGACTCAATTCTTGGATAAGATTTGGGTCAAAAGCGGCTCTTGCACGCTCAAGTGAGCTCTTTTTTCGGCTTATATCTTGAACTAAAAATTGCTGATACAAAAAAGCACTTACCGCAAGAGCGACGATACCGATAAATATGATTAACGTAATTAAAAAGACAACCCCTATACTGCTCCCCCTGTCTCTTCTTGGTGCAGTGTTTAAGGTCTTTTTAGGAATGAAAGATGTGCTTATTTTTGATTCCATAACTTAAGTATATTATACATTACATATGACTTGTATTAAAAGCATATATGTTAATAACATAAACAAATTATAATGATAATTATTATCCCTCCTCTTGAAGCTGTCGTAGTGCAAGACCAACAGCGACAGCGAACTCAGGACCTATCTCCTTTAAGACTTTCTCAAAGAATGCTGGCGATTCTACTTTTGTAAACGGATTACTCATAGACACCTCTACCTCAAAATGATTTTTAGCAAGTGGTAATATACCCTTTAGTGTAGCGCCGCCCCCTGTTAATATTACATTACTGATATTTTTATTATGCTTCTTCTGGTATTGCATAAGAACCTTGCTTGCTTCATTAAAAATACGGTCTAACCCACTACTGATTATCTCTTTTGAATTTATTGTATCTGCATCTTTGTTTAGTCCTGCATCACTAACTCCGAAATCACGTTTTAGTTCTTCTGCTTTAGATACACTTATACTTAAAGACTTAGAAAGAGTTTGCGTTATGTCTTGCCCACCACTACTTATAACATGAGACGCCTTCACTACACCATATTCAACAATATAAAGTTTTGTATTAGCTGAACCCATGTCAAGAACCATCACTGGAGTAACGCTCTGCTCAATGACAGCGCGTATTGTACTGAAGATCTCTATCTCAAAGAACCCTACATCTAGCTTTGTCGCCTGAACTATTTCATTGTATTTATTTAATGTGCTGTTGTGGATTGCAACAAGAAGTACTTCTATTCTTTTAGCTGCTCCGGCTGGTGGAGTTTTNTTACCTTCTTTTNNTTCAGGAGAAGAGANTGGGGTTTGCTTCTCTTCGCCCGGCACGATAAACCAGTCCAACATAACTTCAGATATTGGTACTGGTATGTATTTCCTCGCTTCAAGCGGTATCATTGACGCAAGCTTGCTTTTATCAAGTGCTGGCAATGAAATAAGAGAGACGAGACTAGAAGAAAACGGTATGGAGATTCCTGCTCTAGTAGTAGTTACATTTGCTTCTCTTATTAAATCTGTAACCGCTTCAGCGATCTTTACAGCTGGTAGGTTTGTGGACTGTCCTACTCCTAGCTTAATATCAGAATACGGACCTAGAGCTATCTCTCCATACGTCTCTAACACTGCGACACCTTTACGCTTTCGCAATTGAACGACTTTTATAGATGATACTCCGATATCAATACCTACTACACTGCTATTTTTTTTACCTCCAAAATTAAATAATCCCATTAGTTTTTTTATTATTATATTAAGTATAATATAGAAGTATGCATAAAGCTAAACGTATCTTTGGAATAGTATTTGATTTTCTTTTTCCTAAAAGCGAGCTAGATATGGCAATAGAGAAAGAAACTCCAGAGACTCTGGCAAGCAAACTATTGCAGGGTAGGGAAACTGAGAACAAGTCTATATATGCCCTATTTGATTATAGAGATGAAGTAATAAGACATATGGTCTGGGCGCTCAAATACAGAAGGAATAGGCGAGTCGCTCAAACCTTTGCAGTATTACTTTATGATTTCCTTATAGAAGAGTTTTCGGACCTTAGTGTGTATTCGGATTTTTATAAGCCGATTCTAGTCCCGATCCCCTTGTACAAAAAAAGATTTAGAGAGCGGGGATTTAATCAGTCAGAGCTTCTGGCAAAAGAGTTAGTAAAGATAGATAACTTTTGCGTACTTGATACCAACATCTTGCAGAAAATAAAAAACACACCGCATCAGACCAACTTGCATAGACATAAGAGATTAAAAAATGTAATAGATTCGTTCGGCGTCAAAAACCCAGACACTATAAAAAACCGCAATCTAGTAGTACTAGATGATGTCACCACCACCGGCGCCACCCTAAACGAAGCCAAAAAAATACTCCTAAAAGCCGGAGCTAAAAAGGTGGTTTGCGTAGCTATAGGGCATTAGAGATTTATTTGTGATAATATTTAAGTATATGAAACAAATTGTATTACAGACGATTCTCGTATTGATATTTATTATATTAAGTATTTTGTATTTTTATGATGTTTTTGGAATCCCAGAAATTGATAAGACATTTCTCACATTATCAACGTTCCTATTTGCACTTTTTACTGGGTTCTTTATAGCTCGACAAGCAACACGGTACAGCGATATCAGGAAACTTACTGCGAACTTTGACGGTATAATGTCTTCAACATATCGTGCATATCAACATTACGGAGCAAATGCTCAGAAAAGTGTCGGGGAGATTATATCTAAACACTACAAAAAAACCATAAAAGGTGGCTGGGATTATCATCTTAAAAACAAATCAACAACACTTACAGATATTCATACGCTTACAGAAAATGTTGTGAGTGAATCTGGCACTGATGGTATTAAGAGTTCAGTAACTAACCGTATCATCTTAGGGCTTCACGATGCTCAGAAAATTAGAAAAAATATGGTGGCATTGCACGACGAAAGAATACCAGGTTTTCAAATGAGACTTATTTATTTATTAACGATTATTTTGGTGGTGATGGTTTCTACAGTTCCATCTATAGAATTACTCCTTGGATCTCTTGTTAAATCTGCTTTTGTCACGTCTGTTATTGTGGTTGTTATTCTACTAAAAAGACTTGATAGCTTAGAGCTATTTGCTGGTGGTATTGGAGAAAAATCAGCACAAGATGTAGTCAATATAATAGAAGGTAAACGATAAAGTTATCCCCACATAGGAAGGACCTCGGTAAAAGTGGTATAAATACCTCATTTCTTATAGAAACGAGGTATTTAGGGGGTTTTTGTGGCTATACTTGTTTATATCTAAAACACCCTACTTCGTGGTCGTTTACTAGCCCTATGGTCTGCATTACGGCGTAGACGATAGTAGAACCCACGAAGTTCATCCCGCGCTTTTTTAGGTCTTTACTTATAGTGTCTGAAAGCTCTGTGGTTGCAGGTATGTCTTTCATACTCTTTGCTTCTTGCCCTGAGCCTGTCGAAGGGTTATTGACAATCGGCTTCCCTTTCACAAAACCCCATATGTACTTATCAAACGAGCCGAACTCCTTTTGTATTTCTATGAAGACTTTTGCATTGCGCACAGCAGAGGCAATCTTTAATTTGTTGCGGACTATCCCTGCATTACCTAACAACTCTTTTACTTTTTTTGCATCGTACTTTGCCACCTTCCTTACATCAAAGTTATCAAACGCCCTGCGGTAATTCTCCCGCTTGTTTATAATAGTACTCCAAGAAAGCCCAGCCTGAGCACCGTCTAATATAAGTACCTCAAACAAATGCCTGTCGTCATGCACCGGCACACCCCATTCCTCGTCGTGGTATTGTGTCATCAATTCATTAGTTCTATATATTGACCAATAGCAGCGTTTTTTCATAAATAAAGAATGTTTGATTTAACTTAAATAGATCGTGTTGATAGTTTTAGCAAGAAGTATTAGTACAACAATACCCATTATAAAAGATGCATATGTTATAGCCCGTCTTACTCGTGTAAGATTTATAACTCTGTTATAAGATTTAATTGCTTCATTTTCATCCACACTTTTATCTCTTTCGTACTGTGTATACAAACTAGTAATAACATAGGAAATATAATTTCTTGATGTAGAGAAAATTATAATTAATACCAAGAACCAAATCGATGTCTTTACACAAAAAATGGATAATGGATCTTCAATGTGTGGAATATCTTTAATAAAATTAAAAAGTATCGTCAAAGTTGCTCCAGCAAATCCTACAACGTACCAATGAAACTGGTTATGACCTTGTCGACTTTCAGCCATTTTGTTCTCAAATTCATTTTTATCCATAAAAAGTTTATTATTTATTCGTCATTAGAAAATCCCCCACTTCTTCATTATCCAACCATTTTATCATATTTCTTATTAAAAAAGCCGATATTGATTTTTGTCGTATATTCCTATATATTACGTTCAGATAAATTAAACGAATGAACCGTAAAAGGAGGACTAGATATGAAGGTTATTGAAGCTTTATTAGAACAGCTTATCGGAGCTGATCAGTGTGGAGGAAAGACTATGGCATTAGATATATCAATAGACGCTACATCAGCCTGTTCAAGCATAACACGTGTTTCCACCTGTGGTGCTGACATCACTAAGATTGTATTCAAGCCACCCTTACCTCTAGACGAAGCTTTATTGAAAGCACATCGTTATGAAGATAAAGGTGAATTTACTTCAGGAAATTAAACGGAAAGGAGTTCATTGGTATGAAAAAAGATGACCCAATAGTAACAACATGTAAGTTCTGTAAGAAGGACGTCAATGCAAAAGTCAGTGATGTAAGTACTGACCCAGTAATGGTAATACCGGGCGACCACCTTCCAACCGTTGGAGATAAAAACTGTTACGGAGTTGGAAAAGCAAGGCCTTTTAAAAAGCCTGAAGAAAAAGCTGCCAAATAGTTACAAATTTACCCCCCCCACCGTTCAACACAGATAAGAGAATCGTCTTATCTGTCTGTTGGGCGGTTTTCTTATAGAAAAAATGTGGAGAGTATGGGAATTTCTCTCCTTACAGGAGCTGTACACCTTTCGTATCGTACTCGCTGTGCTCCGTGCGATTTACTCAAGGTTTTCGAATCCCATAACTATCCTTGATTTCACTTCATTCAATCTGCGGAGAGTAAGGGATTCGAACCCTTGAAGGGTTTTACCCCTTACCTCGTTAGCAGTGAGGCGCTTTAGACCACTCAGCCAACTCTCCAAATACTTAGATAATATAACACCTTTTTACTCTTTTTTCTATCTTATTATGTAGTATTATAGAGTAATAAAATAAATTAAAATCATGATAACAATAGACGATTTTGCAAAATTAGATATACGTATTGGTAAGGTAATATCCGCAGAGCGGGTGCCCGAAGCAGACAAGCTGCTAAAACTTGTCTTTGACTTCGGTGAGGAAGAACGGCAGGTTATGGCAGGGATCGCAGAGCATATTGAAGACCCAGAGACGCTCGTTGGTAAAGAAATGCCAGTAGTAGTAAACCTTGAGCCCCGCAAACTGCGTGGCTATGAAAGCCAAGGTATGATACTTGTAGCAAACGATGCTGGTAGCCTCACGCTCCTCCACCCAGCTCAAGAGGTAGCACCCGGAAGTAGCGTAGGATAAATTAATATGCCAACACTTTCTAAAAAAGTCGCGCAAANGTTCTTAGTGGCACTTCCCTATACTACAGATGAAAAGGAGCTTTTTGATACTGTAGAGAAGTATATGGAAATAGGTGTCGGCGGGTTTATGCTTGGCATCGGTGGTAAACTACCATACGTACAGACAGACGGCGTAGTAGACACCACAAAACTAAAAACTCTAATAAATAAATTAAAACAATCAGACCCTACGCTGTTTATAGCGATAGACGGTGAAGGTGGGAGCTTGTTTAATCTTTTTGAAAATATTTCGTCACTAAGACCACAAAGAGATTATGGTCTAGAATATGAAAAATCTGGAAGCACACAGCAGTATGAAAAAGACTTAGATGAATATATAAAGATTATGAAAGAAGTTGGTATAAATATGAATTTTGCGCCAATCTTTGGTAGCGCAAAAAAAGGATACGAAGGATACTTAAGTGCATACAATAGAGCGTATTCCGACAAAGACGAGACAGTAAAGAGGTTAAGTAGTATTGCAGTTAAGAAGATGCAAGAAAATGGAATAACCGCTGTAGGTAAACATTTCCCAGAATACGGCTCCATAGACGAAAACCCACATACCCACCTTTCAAAAATAGAAACTTACGATGAGAACGATACACTTAGTTCTACTATGTCAGAAGGTATTGTGAAAGTTATTATGAAAGGCCATGTCCTCTCGCCTATTGATGAAGATGTACCAGCGACGATCTCAGAAAAGGTGGAAAAGTATATAAGAGAAGACTTAGGATTTAAAGGTCTTTCAATGACTGACGAGATCTTCATGCATTCTCTAAGTAGATATTATGATGATTTTGGAGGAGATGCAAACCATACTAAGAGAGTAGTCGCAGCAGCTAAGACAAACGACATTATACTTATGAGTTATCCTAAGCAAAAGCATGGAAACGGGACGATATTACAGGTAGAAAGTCATGACCATTTTGAGAAGCTACACAGTGCAGTATTAAAAGCCACAGAAAACGCCGACATAGATAAATCTAAAATCAATGAATCCTTTGATAGAATAATGGAACTTAAAAAAATATAAAAAAACCTCTTCACATAAAGTGAAGAGGTTTTTTTATTTAAGAATTAAATCTCATTAAATGATGGAAGTATCCTTACCTCAACAGATTCCTGAACTTGAGTGTTATTAAATGCAGTACAATCAAGTGTGAATGTAGTTGCAAATTCAAGAGGTGAAGAAAGCTGTTCTCCTGACCTTCCGTTCCAACTGTCTCCGTTTGAACCAGTCACAGTACATGAAGTCATCTCAACAGTCTGCCAACTTACAGTTACAGCTGTGTTTTTGTTTACTAATTCTTTGTCAACGCTAATAAGTGCAGCGATCTTTGACACACGGAACTGATTAAGCTGATCTACTCCTGATATGTTTGTTGTCTGAGTGTTAAGCTGAATGTCTGTATTAGTGCTTGTTGTTGTTGTATTAGACCCACTACCACCACTGCCACCCTCACTTACAGGAACACATGACGGAGAATCTTCAGTAACTCTCACTTCTTCAATCTGACATGCTGCAGTTTCTGAGACAATACTACCACCGTGGAAACCACTAGATCCGCCACTATCTCCATGACTTCCTTGTGAATATGCTGCATCACAACCTGTGCGGAGTGTTAGATATTGTAGAATATGCCTTGTTTCTCTAGTTCCTGTATAGACACGTCGTTCTTCAGTCCTTTGTGTACATTGTGCTGAATCACCAGTAGAAGACACAGCTGCCCATGAGCTCCAACTTCCATTGCCACATGGATCGTTTTCTTCAACGATATAAGTACAAATATAATCCGCATTTGCGCTTGAGATTTGAGTATAAATAAAACCAAATGCAGCAATTGAAATTATAAGAGCTATTGCACTTATCCAATTCCAAAAATTTTTATGGCTTGTAAGGTTTGGTTGTTGTTGTTCTAAATTTTCCATATTTATATATTTAAATTACTTACTTATAATAATACAACTATTAATCTTTATATCAATTTTTAATTGTGTAAAACTCACTTGCGATGGCACCATCAGTATCGAGGACAGAGACACCGACACTGTTCCATACTCCAGCCTTACGATCAAATACCCAAAATGCTGGGAATCTAAGAAGTCCGTTTTCAATAAGGAATTCACGACCTATCGGATACGGCTCTGAACTATTTAAAGAAGATTCTACAAGAAATAGCATGTCTACACTTGTAAGTGGGCCATATATTGCAAGAGTATTATTACGAAGCTCATCCATATTGACAATCTTATACGTCAGTACCATTGGGTTAGTGCTCAATACATGAAGCTCTTCACCTTCCGGACTGAAGAATTGGATAAATGGCATACCAAACGTCTTCATAAGATCCCCCGCAAACCCTCGTACTTCATCAAATGTATCCACCTGTATCAAGCCATCTGGGATATTCCCTTGTGAAAATTCATACAGATATACATCCACTTCTCCACTGTATAGAGAGCCGTCTTCATGTACGACGGCATTACTTGGTATTTCGTATGTACTTTGGTCTGTACGTATTACAAACGTACCATCAAGACGTACTTCGTTTTGTGCACCAGAAACTAAACTTTTTGCTGTATCCATAGTAACTACAGAAACCGCACTAGCGATGACTATCGGATCAGCTTCATATGTAATTTTGTTTTTAGAAACAGTGTTTACAGAAACCACTCCGTCAGAGAAGTTTCTTTTAAGCGCGCTCACTCGTAATTTACCTGGCACAAATGTAGGAGCGGTTATTGTGTAGACTCCCGCTATGTCTGTACTTGTTGTAACACCGTCTACTCCCAATACGCTTATTGTCGCCCCGACGACAGGGTTACCCTTCAGATCGACGACAATTCCTTTTATTACTATTGTAGTTTGTTCACGACACGACTGACATGTGTCTGAACTGTCCTGATATACTGCATCTCTAGCCGCATAATCACCTTGTAGTTCGTAAAGATAAGCAAGAGAGGATGCATCTGCAGATGTATTATCTTGTCCTGCTATTCGTGTTTCAAGAATCTCTTGTATGTCTTTAGTTGATGTCCCTCCTGAGAGAGTCGCGTAAACTTCATTATGAAATTGTACATCATCTGAGAGCTCATCTCCTGAAAGACGCACTGCGCTACCTTTATCAAAAATCCTTCCATTCATAAGGTCTCCAACAACTTGATTGAGTTCTTCTGCAGATAGTTTTTGTGACGCCAAATCCTCAACTGATACAAATACCAGCTCTGATTCTCCTGTATCACTCATATATTCAAACCAAAAGCCTCTTGTGATGTCTTGCCTATCGACGACACCATCCAATGCATCTACTACACGATCTTTTTCGATATTAAAAAGCTCTTGTTCAAAAGAAGACCTCCTGTCTTCTTGGGTTATCTTTTGATCTATTACATAATAGGTCGCCACAGCACCTGAGACAGAAAGCACTGCTATCGCTATTAATACTAAAGCTATACTTTTCATATTTATATTTTAATTATACAACATATAATAGTTTAAGCATATTTATTTTAGTGGTAAAATGAAGATATTATCAATCTAATTAAATTTAGACATGAAAGGTATAATTACAATTATAGTTATAATCGCAATAATAGTTGTTGGGTTCTTAATGCTTAAAGATGGCACTAATAATCCTCAAGTAACCTCCGATGAACAAACACAAGCAATAGAAGACGAGGTTAAATTAAACGACTCTTTAGAGATCGCTTTAGAACGAGATGAGCCTACAATAGACACGACAGCGGAGGTTATTATAGTAGCTTATAATGACGACGGCTTTACACCAAAAGATATTAGCATTACTCAAGGACAGACGGTACGATTTGTAAACAGTAGCTCTGGTAATATGTGGGTAGCTTCAGCATTTCACCCTACACATGAAGAGTTTCCCGAGTTTGACCACAAAAAATCAGTTGGAAACGGAGAAAGTTATGATTTTACATTTATGAAAGTAGGAGAATGGGCTTACCACAATCATGTAAAGCCAAATGCATTTGGCAAAGTAATAGTTGAATAGTTATTTACAAAAATATATAGATAATGCTATTATTACAGTATTATTAACAGAAGTGATAATTTGAATATTCAAATAATATGAAAGGTATAATAACTATCATAATCATCATTATCATCATTGTCGTAGGATTCATGATGCTAAAAGGTGACGATACTGCAGAAGTTCCAGCAGCAGCAGAGACTGAAGAAGTTGCTGAAAATGCTGCAGCAGTAGTTGAAGCAGTAGAGGATATGGCTACAGAAGAAGTCGAAGATGTAGTAGCTGAATAAGTACTCTAATGATACAAACAAAAAACCACCTGCGCGCGCAGGTGGTTTTTTGTTACTTGACTTTTTTATGATATATGATATACTAATAATAGTATTCTAGATTTTTAATTTATACAGAAATGAGGGAATAAAATGGATCAAAACGAATTAATCATATTTGGCACAAATAGCTGTGAAAGATTTAAAAAACTACTGAAGGATTTAATAGACATTGAATTTCCTTTTAAGCCGTATTTCCTAAATACATTTCATGGGCATCAATTCTTTAAAATATACACGAGAAGATATCCTATAAATGTTGATATAATAGACAGTAGTTTTCCTGTTGTGTGTATAAAAAATAAAAAGAAATATTTGACAAATCCTTCTGTGGAAGAAATAAGAGAGAGTCTCTAGTAATATCTATTATGTAGACACACACACCTACACGTCCCCAGCAATGAAAAACTCGTTGGGGGCGTTTTTTCTTTACACTAATCACTTGGCTATGCGAAAGCCAAGTGATTATTTAAGCCATTCAAAGATCTCTTTCTTAAACTGTTTTGGATTGGTATCAAATAGGTCAAAAAATAAATTATTATTTACAATATCCGAGAAATTCCCTTTTTTACCTAGAATAGTTTCACTAAAACTTGACCATTTATAGTTCTCTAAAAATTCAACCGCTTTTTTGTAGTTTTTTATACCTACTTCTTTCCACTGAGACTCTATAAGTTTAATTGGGTTTAAAAATACATAAAAAGGTAAATGTAAATAATGAGCATCATCATTAACAAGAATTATTTTTGTTCTTCCTTGAAACAAAACTCCACTTCGTTTGTTTTTTAGATTAAAATACTGAGTGAAACCACTAGACACTTTTTTGGAAAATAATCCTGCACCACCGTCTACTCTTTCCTGTACTAAGATATGATAATGATTTGGCATTAAACATACAGAAATAATGTCTACCAACCCTTCACTTGGCTTTCGCATAGCCAAGTTACATATCCTACGATCTTTATATGACATTGGAGTTTGATCTATGTTATTAAAATCATATAGATTGTTTATAAACCTAAAATAATATTCATTATTGAGAAATATCTTTCTTTTTTCTACACCTCTGTTTGTAATATGGTATATATTTCCTTTCATTGTTATATTATAGCAAATACACTTGGCTATGCGAAAGCCAAGTGTTGTAGATAGCTTATGTTATTAAGGATATAATAATTTAATATAATCTTATGAAAGAAAATGACCTATTAGAAAATCACTTTCGCTTAGCGGTGCCACAGAAAAGTGCACTTAAGAAATTAGGTATTTTGACAGTGCGAGACCTACTCTTTCACTTCCCTTCTCGCTATGAGAACATCACCGGCAGTAAATCAATAAACTCTCTTAAGACTGGAGACGAGGCAATAATCTATGGTGAGATAAGCGGACTATCAACCCGTAAATCATTTAAAAGTAGACGGCCAATAGCTGAAGGGTATATACAAGACAGCACAGGAAAGATGAAAATTATTTGGTTTAATCAACCGTACATTGCAAAGATGCTACGTAACGGAGCGCTTGTAAAACTAAGCGGTAAAATAACGGGTGACGAAAAAAGTATTTACATTGCAAACCCTGAGACAGAAAGTATTGATAATCTACCTATCAATATTGGTGACTCACTTTTTGGAAGTGGAGAAAATATAAATACATTTTTACCAGTATATAAAGAAAGTCGTGGCATCACTTCCAAATGGTTTTATCATAATGTACAAAAAATATTTCAAAGTGGACTACTAGACAAACTTGAAGACGCGCTCCCTGATGAAATACTAGAAAAATATAACTTACCCAAACTCAAAACCGCACTAATCTGGGCGCACACACCAAAAAAGCAGTCTGACAGTGAGTCAGCAAGAAAACGATTTGCATTTGGTGAAGTGTTTTTTATACAAATATCAAAACAAAAAGAACGCAAAGAATATGAAAAGAAAAAGTCATTTCATATAAAGCCGGACAAAAAGGAGGTGAAAGAATTTATGGGACGATTCCCCTTCTCTGCTACAATCTCACAGACAGATGCAATAGAAAGCGTACTTAAAGATTTTGAGAAAAAGCATGCAATGTCTCGCCTACTTGAGGGTGACGTAGGCTCTGGAAAAACTGCAGTCGCAGCAACACTCGTGCACGCTGTCACGACCACACACCCCCTTAAATCTGATGGATCACGACAAGATTTTGGTAATTTACAAACTGCATATATGGTGCCAACAGAGATCTTAGCCAAACAGCATTTTGAGACTTTTATAGAGTATTTTGAACACTTGCCTATAAACATAGGGCTCATAACCTCAAGTGGATGTAAGAAATTTCCTTCTAAAGTAGACCCAAGCGGAGCTACTAATATATCCCGCTCACAGCTCCTAAAATGGGTTGAGAACGGCGAAATACCAATACTTATTGGTACACACTCTCTCATTCAAAAGACGGTTAAATTTGAGAATCTGGCCTTTATAATCATAGATGAACAACATAGATTTGGTACCGCACAAAGACAGAAACTCACAAGGAAAGACGACATCTCCCCGCACTTACTTTCAATGACCGCAACACCAATACCCAGGACTTTAGCCTTGACTGTCTATGGGGATTTAGACCTAACGATTCTGGACCAAATGCCAAAAGGCAGAAAGCCTATAATCACACAGATCGTTACACCAACTAAAAGAGATAGTGTTTATGAAGAAATAAGAAAGGAGCTAAAAGCAGGTCGTCAAGCTTATGTAATAACTCCACGTATAGACGAGCCTGACCCAAACAAAGAAAAAGCTGTAAATGCAAAGTCGGTAAAGGAAGAAGCTAAAAGATTAAAGAAAGATATTTTCCCTGAATATGAAATAGACATATTGCACAGCAAGATGAAGCCGAGTGAGAAGGAGGAGGTAATGGATAAATTTACTGAAAATGAAATACAGATACTTGTCGCAACTTCTGTGGTGGAAGTTGGTGTGAACGTACCAAATGCTACTGTGATAATCATAGAAGGTGCAGAGCGTTTTGGACTTGCCCAGCTCCACCAACTTCGCGGACGAGTAATACGAAGTAACCATCAGGCGTACTGCTTCGTATTTTCAGAAAGTAAAACTGCCAAAACTGCGGAAAGACTTAAAGCTCTAAAAACTGCCAAAAATGGTTTTGAACTTGCAGAGTTTGACTTGGGTATTCGCGGTTCCGGAGAGCTCTACGGCAAACGCCAGTCTGGACTTTCAGACATCGCAATGGAAGCAATGAAAAACCTCAAGATGGTAGAGGCCGCGCGCGAGGAAGCGCAAAAGTTGGTGGCAAAAGACAGTGAGCTAAAAGACCACCGTGCAATTGCCGAAATAATAGAAAGAAAGACGAAAGATATTCACTTTGAGTAATAAAAAAGCACCCGGAATGGGTGCTTTTTTATTTTGTGCGTGCGCCAGGAATCTCTCTCCTTACAGGAGCTGTACACCTTTCGTATCGTACTCGCCAAAGTCTCCGTGCGATTTACTCAAGGTTTTCTCGTCCTTAAACAAGCAAAGCTTGTTTCCCACTTCGTTCACTTCGTTCATGTGCGTGCGCCAGGACTCGAACCTGGGACCACGAAGGTATAAGCTTCGCGCTCTACCAACTGAGCTACACACGCGTTTATACCTCTATTTTATAGCATAAAATACGCTATTATTCACTATGTTCTATATCTTGTTTCTTTTTAGGTTCAATACCATTTAGTAGAAGTAGTTTTTCAAATTCGTCTCTTTCTATATTTTCAACTTCAATAAGTTTCTTAGCTATTGAGTCAAGAGCATTTCTATGAGTTTTTAATATATGGTCTGCATTTCTATGCGCTTTGTCTATGATGTGTGTTACCTCTGCATCTATCTCTGCTGACACCTTTTCTGAATGCTTCTTCCCCTCCAATCCTTCACCAAACATTGCTTGCCCATTACCTCCTTCAAGTGCGACAGGGCCCATCTTGTCTGACATTCCATATTTTGTAACCATGTTTCGTGCGAGAGCTGTAAGCACCTGCAAATCGTTTGATGCCCCTGTAGTAAGGTCATCAAACACCATCTTTTCTGCTAAGTATCCGCCTAGGGACACCGCAATGTCATCTATAAACTCTTTGCGTGACTGCATCTTTCTGTCTTCAAACGGAAGGTGTAGTGTGTACCCCGCAGCCCTACCTCTTGAGATAATAGATATCTTATGTACTGGATCAGCATATGGAAGCACAGATGCCACAAGTGCATGCCCTGCTTCATGGTACGCGGTAATCTCCTTTTCTCTTTTAGATAATACGTGGCTCTTACGTTCAGGGCCAAGCATAACCTTCTCGATTGAGCGTATAAGGTCAAACTGTGCTACTTGTTTTCTGTCTTCTCGTGCTGCAAGAATCGCCGCTTCGTTCACAAGTGAATACAAGTCAGCTCCAGAGAACCCAGGAGTTCTCTCTGCAACAGTTGTAAAGTTTACATCATCTGCAAGTGGTTTTTTACGTGCATGAATCTTTAATATCTCCTCTCTGTCCTTTCTGTCTGGAAGATCTATGGTCACCCTTCTATCAAATCGGCCTGGGCGTAGGAGCGCTGGATCAAGTACATCTGGGCGGTTTGTCGCAGCCATTACTATTACTTTTTCATTTGGTTCAAAACCATCCATCTCTACTAGTATCTGGTTAAGTGTCTGCTCTCGTTCGTCATTACCGCCGCCTGCACCTACTCCACGTACTCGTCCTACTGCGTCTATCTCATCTATGAAGATTATTGCTGGTGACGTCTTTTTTGCAAGCTTAAAGAGGTCTCTTACTCTAGATGCCCCAACTCCTACAAACATCTCCACGAACTCTGAACCAGAGATAGAAAAGAACGGCACGCCAGCCTCCCCTGCTACCGCTCTCGCCAAAAGTGTTTTACCAGTACCCGGTGCGCCCATAAGTACGATACCTTTTGGAATACGTGCTCCTATCTCTAAGAATTTTTTAGGATTCTTTAGAAAGTCTACGATTTCAGAAAGTTCTTGTTTTGCTTCTTTTGCACCAGCTACGTCTTTAAATGTTACTCGTTGTGCTTTATCTTTAGGATCTATCATTCGTGCCTTAGATTGCCCGAAAGAAAACGCTTGCATGCCGGCACCCTTCACTTGTCGTGAAAGAAACCAAATAAAGAAAATTATAAATATTAGTGGGATAAGGAACGGTGCAAGATTGCCAAGCCAGAAAAGAAAACCACTTGGGTTTTGTATGTCTATCTTTACATCTTTAAGTTCCTCAAGTGATACTCCGTAGTTTACAAGAGTGTCAGTCAAAGCCGTACCTGATTCTTTCTTAGATTCTTTTTCTGTCTCATCTGTATATAGAATCTCAAGTATTTCCCCCTTTACAACAATCTCTGAAACTGTGCCTGCAGTTATTTCAGTCGCAAGTTGTGATATAGCTATTTTATCTTCTTTTATATTGTTCTCTGCAATAAGCGAATACGCTCCTATGATTATAAAAAATACGAGCAAAGTGACCAAAAGATGTCGCCACATAGATTGACCAAGAGGCATTTTGCCCTTCTTTTTACCCTTTTTGGCTGGTGGTTTCGGATGGTTGTCTTTCTTATTTTTCGGCATTTTTCTTAAGTATTTTAAGTAATATAAGCCTAGATTATATAATATATTGCCCTTTTTGGCAAATTACTCTAATATTAGAGATATGGCACTAATTCAGAATAAAAAGGTTCGTCTCAACTATGAGATTACAGAAACATTCGAAGCTGGAATGGAGCTTTTTGGATTTGAAGTGAAATCTCTGCGCAGTAAGCTCGGCTCACTTGATGGCGCACATGTGATAGTGCGTGGCAATGAAGCATTCTTGGTGGGCGCAACTATTCCTCCATATCAGGCATCAAATACTCCAGAGGACTACGAGCCAGACAGAAACAGACGCTTACTTCTTACAAAAAAAGAAATAACACAACTATCAGGATCGGAGAAACAGAAAGGGTTGACAATAGTGCCTATTTCAGTGTATAATAAAGGTTCTAAATTAAAGATTGAAATCGGTATCGGGAAAGGAAAGAGGAAATATGACAAAAGAGAAGATATAAAAAAGAAAGATACCGAGAGAGATTTGAAAAGATCATTAAAACAAAATATTGTATTGTAGTTCCCCTAAAGTGTAGTTAGTGAAGTGAAGTAAAGTATGTTTTAGGGGGATGCCAGGCATAGACAATGGAATACGATTTATATGTGCAAAACGAGAGTTAGGATCTCTCTCAAACTCCTAAAAAGATAGTTGCAAAATCTATCACTAAAGTAAAGGGGCTTATTGTAAGTCCGTTTACTCCAGCTTACGCTTTAGCCTAAGCCGGCGTCTCTCCCACTGATGTTTGATAAGTGGGAGCAGGTGTAATAAATTCAAACTAGAAGATGTAAGCTTCTCGGTACATTTTCAAAATTAAGAGAATCGGTGTATGTTCGTTTTGTTTATTTTTTAGTTCAAACACCTAAATCCACGCAAGTGGAAAAAATAAACTAAGTTTTGTAGATTCATTTAAATTCTTCTTTTGGACGCGGGTTCAACTCCCGCCGTCTCCACAATATAAATATTTGACAAATTATAGCAATCTGCTATACTACTTGAGTGAGTGCCACTTTAGAGTGGCTCTAACGAAAGTCTAAGAAAACACCGCCTCACGGCGGTGTTTTCTTTTTTATGGATTTCGTCCTGCTTGTATCTCCTTTATAAAGAATTCTCCTTGATCTTTAAAATCAGGGTTTAAATCTATAGCCTTTTGTATTTCATTTATAGCTTCTTGTCTCCTTCCAACCTGTAGGTACGCAGCTGCGAGCGACACGCGGAACTGTGGATTCTGTGGTTCTTTTTCTACAGACAATTCCCAAGATTTTACGACATCACTCACTCTCCCCGCTCGTGTGTATGCATTTATAATTCTACCTTCAGTTCTGTCTTTATCTGAAATCGGGCCAAGTATTGCATCCGTCTCTACTTCTTTATCAGCATATATCGCACCTACTCTATATATTATCTCTGCATTTTTAAAATTAGTGTCAAGCTCGTATGCTTCTTTAAATATACCAAAAGCCTTGTTCTCATCACCAAGATTTAGATAAGCTGTTCCAAGTTCAAACCTAATTGTTTGTTTGTTTGGTGAAAGTTCAACAGCCTTTTTAAGATGTGGAAGAGCTTCGTTATATAAATTAAACTGACTTAAAAATGCTCCATAAAAAATCCTCAGTCGTGCGTCATTTGGTACTTCTTCAATAAGCGTACCCATTTCTTTATTTGCTAATTCAAAAAACTTTGTTTGTGTTTCTATATCTGCGCCTTGGTTTCTCACCTTAAGAGCAGTGGTTACAGCTTGCTCGGCTATTTCTTGTTTACCAACAACCCCATATGCTGAAGCCTTCTCAAAGCTTGCAATGTTTGCATCAACACCTTCTGCTTGTGGTGATATCCCTGCTATGATTGCTTTTGAGGATGCCATACCTTTTATATTAAAGAAGTACAAAGAGAAAATTACAGCTATTATTATAAACACAGTGGCAACTTGTTTTATACCAGTTTTATTCTCTCCATTACTTTCCACAACCTCCTTTTCACCAATCATCGTTGAATGTGAATAAATATATGCAGCTACAGAGAAGAACATAATGTAACTAATGATATTATCAAATACAAAAATATTGTGGAAGAAGTATCCTGCCAAAAGCCCCGTGAAAATACTCTTCTCTGTAACAGAAAGATTTATCTCAAGTCGACGCCACAAGTAATAGAGCATGAATATAGGTATTGCTATATAAGATAAGAAGCCAAGTATTCCGCCAGCAACAAGCCAATCAAGAAAAATACTATGCACTCTATCAAACCATTGTTCTTGCGCATAAAGTGACGGTTCATAATACTTATTAAATACAAGATTAAAATTCTCCTGCCCCCAACCTAGTATTGGTCGTTCTTTTACACCTTCCCAAGCCATACCCCAAATAGTAAAACGAGTAGATCCATCTTCAAGAGAGATAGATGAAAGACGCCCTAGAGTATCGCTTTTCTTTACAAGATCTGTGTCTTTTATAAATATAAAAATCCCTGTAGACACTATAAGAAAAGCTAGTATACCTATTGAGATTTTCCTAACACCTTTTCTTTCTTTTTCAAACAAAGAGATGAGGAATGTTGTAAGTATCATACCTCCGACGATACCTATAAACGCACCTCTGGTCGCTGTGAAGTATAAGATCACTAACTGTAAGATTATTATAGAACCATATACATATTTCATCCACGATACACCCCGCCATCTTACGAGCAAGAATGCAGCTATAAATACGTGGATAAGCATATAAATAGCTAAGTATGCCGCATTACCAAATGTGGCATCAAGCCTTACTCCACCTTGGTTTATAGTAATCTTCCCTGCAAGCTGAAATATTCCGTATATGCCAATAATAGCACTTACTAAAACTGTAGTATTCCAGAACCAATCCCAAAGTTTTTCAGTATTTAACATTACCCCTGCAACAATAAAGTATCCAAGTAAGTGTATTAAAGTCAGCAATCCTTCCATTCTTTCAAAGTTTGACCAGAAACTCTTAAATGGATTTGCACCAAAGACATCCGCAATAGCAATAATTCCAACAAAAGAAAGTACTGATATCAAAAGCCAAGAAAACTTAGGACGATATGCTTTATCAAATACAGCTAAAATTGCCCATCCGCCTAAAAGCAGTTCAATTAAAATACGAAATAGAAAATTCTTCCCTGTAATAAAAGGAAAGAACATAGTACTTGATATAACGAAAGGTATAAAAGGAACAATAAATATCCCCACTAATAAAGTATATCTTAATATTTTATTCATTCTGAATATTGTACTAGAAAATTAGTATATAATCCAGTATCATAGAAACCATGCTAAAAATAAAAGCTTTTATATATAAAACACTCCGTTGGAGCGAGAAATATACCAAAACAGATATGGTATACATCGCAAAGGGAGGCTCAACACTCACTTTAGGGCACACAGTATCTTCGGTGGTTGTTTTTTTGGTTGCAGTAGCATTTGCAAACCTTATACCGAAAGAAACATATGGGA